>Ga0222429_100122_pt1 | contig 132342 bp, 111 predicted proteins | sample 1B50Ametagenome_FD_182475 | JGI IMG/M metagenome (GOLD analysis project Ga0222429, IMG submission 182475) | Enriched microbial communities from leaf-cutter ant dump, University of Wisconsin, Madison, United States - 1B50A (version 2) | ecosystem: Environmental > Terrestrial > Nest > Insects... | reverse complement strand
CATCGTACGAATGAATCGTTTAATTGTCCGTCCACAGTTGATCTCCATATTCTTGAAGTAGTCGAATGACGCAAGGGTCGGGGACGGGGAGGTGTTGGCTATTTTCATATCGAGACCACCTTGACGGATTTATGTTACTTTTATCGTAACGGCCTATGATGATTTTGGCGAGTCCTATTTACATTTTCCATTTATATGGAAACGTTGTGGGGCAAGCATAGGGTTTTGTCGGGTTAGGGACCACGTTCGCAGTAGCTGGGATGCTATAACCGGGTTTTGTCGGGTTAGGGACAACGTTCGCAGTAGCTGAGGTGCTGCAACCGGGTTTTGTCGGGTTAGGGACCACGTTCGCAGTCGCTGGGATGCTATAACCGGGTTTTGTCGGGTTAGGGACCACATTCGCAGTAGCTGGGATGCTATAACCGGGTTTTGTCGGGTTAGGGACCACGTTCGCAGTAGCTGGGATGCTATAACCGGGTTTTGTCGGGTTAGGGACCACATTCGCAGTCGCTGAGGTGCTGCAACCGGGTTTTGTCGTCTTTCTTGGATCTGAAGGGCATGATATCTCTCCGGTCGAAATGTTCTATGAACATTACACCACAAACTTTTTTGGGAATATAGTTGCATTATTTATGGATCGTTATACTGGCCATCCGTCGTAACGGAACACAGAGCCTTTATTCGATGAAGAGGGCTCCGCTCTGGACTTTAACGGAACCCAGAGCCGTTAATCCGCGGATTTACAGTGGTTTTGGCAACGTTTGTCGCTAATAAGGTCCTACCGTTCCGTTAGCTTTTCTAAAACACCCTTTATTGCCGAATAAGGCTCTTGAGTTCCGTTGAGCTGCCTGCACAGGTTGTTTTTACCCGATCCACAATTAATCGACAGTCTCCCAAACCGGGTAACTATGTCTGGCAGGGCCTCCGAGCGTCGAGCTACCCAACGAACCGGGCAATTACGTTTGGCAGGGCCTCCGAGCGCCGAGTTACCCAACAAACCGGGTAATTACGTTTGGCAGGGCCTCCGAGCGCCGAGTTGCCCAACGAAACCGGGTAATTCCGTCTGGCAGCGTCTCCGAGCAACAATTTCCCTGACCCGTAACTCAGCCTATAAAGAAAGCCCCGCGGCTACCCGCGGAGCTTGTCGAGATTGAGGCGGAACTCGTTGACGCCGAATTGCAGCACGCCGCGCCCTTCCAGTTCGCGGAGCACGTCGGACAGCGTCGCCTTCGATACGCCGGCCAATTGTGCCAATTCGTCGTAATTGAGCGCCATGTGCATCGAGATCGTCTGACCGTCTCGCTTGCCGTTGCGGCCCGCGATCGTGATCAGGTTCTTGAGCACGCGGGTCCTGCCGTCGAGGAATGTCAGATCGTTGACCTGTTCGTTCGTCTGCCGCAACCTGCGGCATAGCTCGGTCAGAATGCCGCGCGTGATGTCGAAGTGGGTTCCCAGCAGCTCCATGAACGACTGCGACGACAGCTCGAGCACCGATGTCGCCTCCAGCGTCTGCGCGGACGCCGAGCGTGGCCGGCCGTCAAGCAAGCTCAGTTCGCCAAAGCTTTCGCCTGCATTGATCAGGGAAAGCACCTTCTCGGCGCCGGTCTGGCTCTTTGAATAGATCTTGATCGACCCGGACAGGACGACGTAGAAAATATGCCCCGGCTCTTTCTCCTGGAAAAGGACAGTACCCGGCGCGTAAGAACGCCGCTGGGCGATGCGGATAATATGTTCAAGTTGCTCGTCATTCAGATTGTCGAACAACGATACTTTTTTGAGCCATTGAATCATGAGCCGAAGGCCTCCCTGACTGCTATACTAAGACTAGTTTACCATAGCGAATTCCCATTCAGAAAGTAGGATGTGAGGAAGATGGAAGAAAATCGTCGAAATCGCAAAGAGGCTTTGTCGAAAGAAGCGTTCGAACGTGCGAAGCGAGTCATCCCGGGCGGCGTCAACAGTCCCGTGCGGGCGTTCCGATCGGTCGGCCTGACGCCGCTGGTCATCGCCAGCGGACAAGGAAGCCGAATTACAGACATCGACGGGCAAACCTACATCGATTACGTGCTCTCCTGGGGACCGCTGATTGCGGGACACGCGCATCCGGAAGTCGTGGCGGCGATCCAGCGCACGGCTGCGCTCGGCACCAGCTTTGGAGCCCCGACGGAACTGGAAACGCAGATGGCGGAGCTGGTTGTGGAGAGAGTTCCTTCGATTGATGTCGTTCGTATGGTCAACTCGGGCACGGAAGCGACGATGAGCGCGCTCAGGCTGGCGCGCGGGTATACGAACCGCAGCAAAATATTGAAGTTCGAAGGCTCCTACCACGGTCATGCCGACAGCTTGCTTATCAAGGCGGGTTCCGGCGTCGCCACGCTCGGCTTGCCCGACAGTCCCGGCGTGCCGGAAGGGGTAGCCGTGAATACGGTAGCCGTGCCGTACAACGACCTGGACGCCGTGAAGCTCGCCTTCGAGCGGTTCGGGGAACAGATCGCGGCCGTCATCGTGGAACCGGTAGCCGGCAATATGGGCGTCGTTCCGCCCGTGCCGGGATTTCTTCAGGGTCTTCGCGACGTGACGGCAGCTTATGGCAGCCTGCTCATTTTCGACGAAGTCATGACCGGCTTCCGTGTCGATCTGCATTGCGCGCAAGGGCGGTTCGGGATTACGCCGGATCTGACCTGCCTTGGAAAGGTGATCGGCGGAGGGCTGCCGGTCGGCGCATACGGCGGCAGGCGGGATATTATGGAGCGCATGGCGCCTTCGGGCCCGATCTACCAGGCCGGCACGCTGTCCGGGAATCCGCTGGCGATGGCAGCCGGCTATGCCACGCTGAAGCTGATGACGCCGGAGCAATACGATCGGCTCGAGCGGCTGTCCGCAAGGCTGGAAGGCGGGCTTATGGCCAACGCGCGCGAGCTCGGCGTGCCTATGACGATCAATCGTGTCGGCTCGATGATTTGCCCGTTCTTCACGGAGGGGCCGGTCGTCAATTACGATACGGCGAAGACGGCCGATGCGGCCCGATTCCGCAGCGTCTTCGGCCGCTTGCTCGATCGCGGCGTCAACATCGCGCCTTCGGCTTTCGAAGGCTTGTTCGTCTCGACGGCGCACAGCGAAGCGGATATCGACCTGACGATCGAAGCGCACCGCGCGGCACTGTTTTCCCAGTAATTTATTTTCGAATAAACGGCATCGTCTTTGCGGGCGGAGCCGTTTTTCTTACGAAATCGGGCTTTTCCCGCTCGGGCAGGCATGACCGACTTTCAGCGGCATATACATAAGCAGGAAAGCTGTATGAGCCTCGAACCATCGAGGCGTGACGCCGAAAGGAGGATGGATGGGGTGACGGACCGTTCAAGCGGTTTAAGGTTCGACATTTACGAGCGGGTGCATCTGCCCGATGACGTGGCGGCCATCGACGAGTTGGAAGAAATCGAGCTTGTGCCCCGCATGCAAGCGCTGAATCAGACGGATCAACTGCTGCTGAAAGGACATTTGCTGCTCACGGGTGTTTACCGGTCTGCGGAGCGGGGAAGTGAATCGGCGAAACTCGAACATTGGATTCCGGTGGAAATTTCGCTGCCGCCCAGCCGCATTCAGCGGGCGGAAGAGCTGGCGGTGGAAATCGACAATTTCGATGTGGACCTGCTGTCCACGAGGTCCCTGAACGTTACCGGGGTGCTGGCGCTTCGCGGCTTGCAGACGGAGTCGCCGCAGCCTGCGGTGTGGCGGGACGACAGCTTCACGGTCGTTCACCAGGCGCAAGCGGAGCCGCTGCAGGATGCCGATTGGGAGACGGCGTATCCGGGAATCGCGAAGGCGATTGCGCAGTCCGGAAACGATGCGGATGCGACGTCCGCCAGCCAGGACGATCACACGGACGAGCAAGCGGCTTTGGCGGCTGCTGTCCAGGCGGACTTCTCTTTGTCCAAGGGTGCAGCCGAACAGGCCGAACAGTCGGAGCAGACGGCGGAAGAGGCTGCGAAAGAAAGTTATCGTCGGCCTGCGGAATCCGGATGGGGCGACATTTCGGACCGCAGTCCGATTGAAGGAAGCGAGAAGGAATTCGTGTCAGGCGTGCCGCTTGCGGAGGAGTTCAAGCCGGAAGTGAAAATCGCGCTCGGCGTAAAGTCTGCCGAATCGGCAGTGTCGCCCGGCGTCGAATGGTTGTCCTCGCTCGGGGACAAGCGAAGCAACGCTGCGGCAGAATCGAATGCGGATCCGGCGGCTGAGCAATCGGGAGACGATCCAGCGAAGTCGGCCCAATCGACGACAGGCGACGAACTGGAATGGACGCGATTGTTCTTGAGCGAGGAAGGAGACGCCGAGCCGCCATACAAAGTGAGAATGTGCATTGTCCAGCGGGAGGATACGATCGAAGGCATCGCCGCCCGCTACAATGTGCAGCCTCGCGAACTGCAACTGCGCAATCGGCTGCACGAGCCGTATCTCTCGGAAGGGCAAGTGCTGTACATTCCGTAAACGCGATGTGCTTCCCTGCACGCTTATTGAACTCTCCTTGACCCGACGGGTGGAATGCGAGTAAAATAGGAGAGAAAGACGCGGAAAGGGAATTGTCGCGGTTTGTCCCTACAGAGAGCGGAGCTGCCGGGTTTGCCGGCGCTGGGAGGCTTCGCAGGATTTGCGCCCGCCGACATGTCGCCCTGGAGTTTTCCGGAAGAAGCCGAGTGTGCATCTTGCGCCCGGACAGTATTTCGGAACGGTATGCGGCCGTTATCCTGCGTGAAGTGCCGTCCGATCGCGTTGCGAGCGAGACGGAACGAAGGTGGTACCACGGAAGCGTTGAACCTTTCGTCCTTTGCGACGGGAGGTTTTTATTTTTTTTCGATGTCCTTGAAGGAGGCTGGATTCGAACATGTCCGACACACAAGAGCGGCTTCAAACCGAAATGCCGACGACTTACGACCCGACCGTTGCGGAGCAGCGATGGTACGAGGCCTGGATCCGGGGCGGGTATTTCCAGGCGGGCAGAAGGCCGGATGCGCCCAAATATTCGATCGTCATCCCGCCGCCGAATGTGACCGGCATGCTGCACATCGGTCATGCGCTCGATTTCACGCTGCAGGATATCCTCATCCGCTTCAAGCGGATGCAGGGATTCGACGCGCTCTGGCTGCCCGGCACCGACCATGCGGGTATCGCTACGCAGACGAAGGTGGAGCAGAGGCTCAGGGAAGAAGGTAAAACCCGTTACGATCTGGGACGCGAAGCGTTCCTGGAGAAGGTATGGGAATGGAAAGAGCATTACGCGGGTTCGATCCGCAGCCAATGGGCGAAAATGGGGCTCAGCCTCGATTATTCCCGTGAGCGCTTCACGCTTGACGAAGGATTGTCCCGCGCCGTTCGCGAAGTATTCGTCCGCCTCTACGAGAGCGGGCTGATCTATCGCGGCAAGCGGATCATCAATTGGGATCCGGCTGCCCGCACCGCGCTGTCCGATATCGAGGTGGAATACAAAGAGGTGAACGGGCACCTCTATCATTTGCAATACCCGCTCGCGGACGGCAGCGGCCATCTGACCGTAGCCACGACCCGGCCGGAGACGATGCTGGGCGATACCGCCGTGGCGGTGCATCCGGAAGACGCCAGATACAAGCATCTGATCGGTCGGATGCTGCGGCTGCCGATCGTGAACCGTGAAATTCCGATCATCGCCGACGAATATGTCGAGCGCGAATTTGGCAGCGGCGCCGTGAAGATTACGCCCGCGCACGATCCGAACGACTTCGAAGTCGGGCTGCGCCACGATTTGCCGCAAATCACCGTCATGGACGAGAGCGGCCGGATGAACGCGGAAGCCGGCCCTTACCAGGGAATGGACCGGGCGGATTGCCGCAAGGCGATCGTGCGGGATTTGCAGGAGCAAGGCGTACTCGTCAAAATGGAGGACCATGTGCACCAGGTCGGCCACAGCGAGCGTTCCGGCGCTGTCGTCGAACCGTATTTGTCGACACAGTGGTTCGTCTCGATGAAGCCGCTCGCCGAGAAGGCGATCGAAGCGCACAAATCCGGTCAAGGCGTGCGGTTCGTGCCCGACCGATTCGAGAAAATTTACTTGCATTGGATCGAAAATGTCCGTGATTGGTGTATCTCCCGCCAGTTGTGGTGGGGTCATCGCATTCCGGCCTGGTATTGCGAAGCCTGCGGCGAGACGCATGTGTCCCGCGAAGATCTGGCGGCATGTCCGGCCTGCGGCAGCGCGACGCTGAAGCAGGACGAAGACGTGCTGGACACCTGGTTCAGCTCCGGGCTGTGGCCGTTCTCAACGATGGGGTGGCCGGACGAGTCGGCGGAGGACCTGCGCCGGTATTATCCGACGGACGTTCTGGTGACCGGATATGACATTATCTACTTCTGGGTCGCCCGGATGATCTTCACCGCGCTGGAATTCACCGGAGAAAATCCGTTCCGCGACGTGCTGATCCACGGGCTTGTCCGCGACGCGGAGGGGCGCAAGATGTCCAAATCGCTCGGCAACGGCGTCGATCCGCTCGACGTCATTGCCGAATACGGCACGGACGCGATGCGTTTCATGCTGTCGACGGGAAGCACGCCGGGGCAAGATTTGCGTTATCGTACGGAGAAGGTCGAGCAGGCGCGCAATTTTGCCAACAAGATCTGGAACGCCTCCCGTTTTGCGCTTATGAACCTGCAGGGCTTCCGAACCGAGGACATCGACTTGTCAGGACCGCTCTCCACGGCGGACCGCTGGATTCTCCACCGGTTCGGCGAGACGGCCCGCGACATAACGCGGTTGATGGAAAACTACGATTTCGGCGAAACGGGCCGGCTGCTGTACAACTTCATCTGGGACGATCTGTGCGACTGGTACATCGAGTTCGCCAAGCTGACGCTGTACGGCGAAGATCCGCAGGCCAAGCGCAGCACGCAATCCGTGCTCGCTTACGTGCTCGACCGCACGTTGCGGCTGCTGCACCCGTTCATGCCGTTCCTGACCGAGGAAATCTGGCAGCACCTGCCCCGCGATGCGGGCGAGACGATCACGCTCGCGGCATGGCCGGACGGCAGCTCCGCGTTCGAGGCTCCCGACGCTGTGAAGGAAATGAACCTGCTGATGGAAGCGATCCGCGCCGTTCGCAACATTCGTGCGGAAGTGAACGTATCTCCGGGCAAGAAGGTCGAACTGCTCGTCAAGCCGACCGGCAAAGCCGAAGAAGGCATCCTTCAGCGCAATGATGCGTACCTGCGCCGCTTCTGCAATACGTCCGCGTTCACGCTGGATAGCGCGCTGACGCCGCCGGACAAGGCGATGACCGCGATCGTCACCGGGGCGGAGCTTTACCTGCCGCTGGCCGGCTTGATCGATATCGGGCAAGAGATCGCGCGGCTGGAGAAAGAGCTGGCGAGCTTGAACTCCGAGGTGGAGCGGGTCGAGAAGAAGCTGGGCAACGCCGGTTACGTTTCCAAGGCGCCCGCGCACGTTGTGGAACAGGAGCGGGCCAAGGGGCAGGACTATCGCGAGAAGCGGGACAAAGTGCTGGCGCGGATCGAAGAGCTTCGCGGATGACGAAGGAGTGACGGGCGATGACGAAAGCAACGGATGCATCAGAAGCTTCGGGAAGCACGGCGGCTTCAGGCAGGGAGGACGATTCGGGGCAGGCGCTTCAGGCAGCCTTCCGCACGGCCGATGAGGCGGTTGCGTGGATTACCGGCTTGATGCCGGTCGTCGGTATCCGGCCGGGACTCGAGCGGATGCGGCTGCTCATGGAACGGTTCGGCCATCCGGAGCGTCGGCTCAAGTTCATCCATGTCGCCGGCACGAACGGCAAAGGGTCGGTCTGCTCGTTCCTGACGAACGTGCTGCGCCAATGCGGTTACGATGTCGGAACGTTCACGTCTCCCTATCTGACCGCGTACTCGAACCGGCTGCAATATAACGAATCGGATATCCCCGCGGATACGCTGCTCGAGCTGGCCAACCGCTTGAAGCCGGCATGCGACGAGCTGGCTTTGACCGAATGGGGCCCTCCCACGATGTTCGAAATTACGACTGCACTCGCGCTGCTGTACTACGCAACGGTCGCTTATCCCGATTACGTCGTCTGGGAAACGGGGCTCGGCGGACGATTGGACGTGACGAACATCGTGACGCCCGTCGTCAGCGTCATTACGAACATCGGCCATGACCACATGGATTTGCTGGGGCCTACGCTGGCCGATATCGCACGGGAGAAAGCCGGTATCATCAAGCCCGGGGTACCGGCCGTGACGACGGAGACGAATCCGGATACGCTGGCGATCTTGCTGGAGAAAGCGCAAGCCGGCCAATCGACGCTGTACCGGCTTGGCGAGCAATTCCACTACGAAACGCTGTCCGCTGCCGAAGACGAGCAGACGATCCGTTTCGTCAGCCCGTTCAAACGATATGAGCGGCTGACGATTACGCTCAACGGAGCGCACCAGCGCGCGAACGCCGCGGCTGCGATCATGGCGCTGGAAGTGCTGCGGCAATATTACGCTCTGATCGTGGACGAAGAAGATCTCGCCGCAGGACTGAGACGCACGACTTGGCCCGGCAGGCTGGAGATGGTGCTGCGCGAACCGCGTATTCTGCTGGACGGAGCGCACAATCCGGAAGGGATGCAGACGCTGGCGGCGGCACTTCGGGACATCTACCGATACGAGCGGCTGAACGTCATGATGGCGATGATGCCAAATAAGAATCATGAGCATTCCTTAAGGCATATACTACCTATGGTGGATACGCTTATCGTTACGGAACCCGATTTCCATAAGAAGATGAAAGCGGAAGACCTGGCTGCCATAGCCCGTCAATTGCGGCAGCAGGAAGGCGGGCCGCGCGACATCGTCGTGGAACCGGATTGGCGCAAAGCGCTGGCGCTGCTGCGGGAATCGGCGGGCGAACGGGTGCTGAGCGTCGTCACGGGCACGCTGTACCTGATCGCGGACGTCCGCGCATGGCTGCTCCATGGAACGAAATCTGACAAAGGCTGGTGAAGCGTCGGTGCGAACGGCAGAACATGTACATTTTATCGGCATTGGCGGTTATGGGATGAGCGCGATTGCCCGCGTCATGCTGGAGATGGGCTATGAAGTGTCAGGCTCCGACGTAGCCTCGCAAGAATTGACGGAGAAGCTGGCCGCCAAAGGGGCGCGAATCTATATCGGTCACGATCCCGAGTACGTCAAGGGTGCAGACCTGGTCGTGTATTCTACCGCATTGCCGGTCGACAACGTGGAACGCGTGACGGCAGAGCGGATGAATATTCCGACCATTCACCGTTCGCAAATGCTGGCCAGATTGCTCAACGAACGATCCGGTATTACGGTGGCCGGTGCGCATGGCAAGACGACGACCTCTTCCATGATCGCACTGATCATGGATACGTGCGGGGTGGATCCGACTTATATTATCGGCGGCGAAGTCGTCAATCTCGGCACGAATGCCAAGGCGGGCAAAGGGGAATACGTCGTGGCGGAAGCGGACGAGAGCGACGGCTCCTTCCTGCAATACCGGCCCCAGATCGCGGTAATCACGAATATCGAAGCCGATCATCTGGAAAATTACGATGGGGATTTCGCCAAGCTCAAGGAGGCTTACGTCTCCTATCTGGGCAATATTCGTCCGGATGGCCTGGCGATCGTCGGCACTGACGACGGGAACGTCCGTGAAATTCTCCCTCGCGCAGTCGGAAATAAGACGATCACGTTCGGTATCGATTCCGAAGCGGATTATCGGGCCGCGAATATCCGGCTGGGAGACCGGTGCGCCGAGTTCCAGGTGCTGCGGGGCGGCGAGCCGCTTGGCGATATCGTCCTGTCGGTACCGGGTCGGCATAATGTGTATAACGCGCTGGCGGCCGTCATCGTCTGCCTGGAAGCCGGACTGCCGTTCGAGGACATCGCCGGGGCGATCGAAGCGTTCCGCGGGGCCAAGCGCAGGTTCCACGTGCTCGGCGACGTGAAGGACATGCTGGTTGTGGACGATTATGCGCATCACCCGACGGAAATCCAGGCGACGATCCAGGCGGCGAAAGCGACGGGCAAGCGGATTATCGCGGTGTTCCAGCCGCAGCGGTACACGCGCACGTATTTCCTGCTCGACGATTTCAGCCGTTCTTTCGCGGGTGCCGATGAAGTCATGATTACCGACATTTATTCTCCGGCGGGGGAACAGCGGATCGAGGGCGTGACCGCCAGCAGACTCGTCGAGATGATCGCGAGCAACAGCAATCCGAATGTCAGCTATGTACCGACGAAGGAAGAGGTGCTGAGCAGGCTGTCGGAGCGAATCGCCCCGGGCGATCTCGTCTTGACGATGGGTGCCGGAGACATCTGGAAAATCGCGGACCGGCTGGCCGGACTGCTGCGCGTTCGCTACGCGGAATTGATCTAGCGGTTCGATGTTGGCAGACGGCGGTTGGGCGAGAAAATAGCGGAAGATCGGAGACTGTCGATTAATTGTGGATCGGGCCAAACAACCTGTGCAGGCAGCGGAACCCAGAAGTCTTATTCGGCAATAAAGGGTGTTTTGGAAAAGCTAACGGAACGGTAAGCCTTTATCAACGGCAGATGCTGCAAAAGTCACTGGAAAACCGCGGAATAACGGCGCTGGGTTCCGTTGAAATCCAGAGTGGAACCTGCTTCACCGGATAAAGGCTCTGTGTTCCGTTGCGATGGATAGCTATGCGAAAGTGCGATGCTTCGTGCAGAATGAGTTTTGTTAACAATTAATCGACAATCTCGGTTGGTGTGCTAATGCCAGCTGACGGCGGTCGGGCAGAGGAGTAGTGGAAGCCTGGCGCGTGAGCTGCTGCATTCGTTCATAAAAGTCTCTCCTATCTCATACTCTTTTAATAGAGATGAGCCAAAAAGGGAGAGACTTTTCAATATGCAGCCGAAAGCGAGAATTACGGTACGATTCGATCCGCCGCCGCAATCGCCGAATAGGGCCCGAATTTCGCAAGATTCGGATACGCCCCAAGTGCCGCAAGCTGCGAATGCAGCCCAAGCGGCGCAAGCTTTGAGCGCAGTCCAAACGCCGCAAGCGCGAGCGCCGAAATCTTCGCCCATTCCCGACATGTCGGCGTACGAGGACAAGCAGACACAGGATGACGCGGGGCTGCTTGAGCAGCTTATTCGACGCACGAATCAACCGTCGGTCCCTGAGGAGAGGGACCGCATCGTCCGGGAATCGTATACGGAAGCTTCGACGATGCCGAAGAACGGACAAGCCCCGGAACCGAACCGCGAGCTTGAGATCGAGGGCGAGCTCATCCGAATCGGCGGCGCGAGGGAAGGCATCCGTTACCAGGAAGGCGGACCTTCCTGGTGGAAAGTATTCGTTTCCGCCGCGGGGGCCATTGTGACCGGCGCCTTGTTCGGCTACCTTGTATTGACATTGTTCTCGGGCGGTTCGCCCCTTGCGGCCCCGGTAGCGGGCAACGGCGCAAATCCGGCCGATGCCGGACAGGCAGTCGCTGCACAAGTGAAGCCAGGCGCAGGCGACGCGAATCCGGTGCAAGAGCAGGCTTCTGCCGGCACCGATGCCGTGGACGAGCCATGGCCCGGCGCAACCTACTATTGGCTGCAATTCGGCGTATTCCGCTCGACGGAAGCGATGGATGCCGCAGTGCAGGAGCTCCGGGACGCAGGCTTGCCCGGCTGGGGAGACGACTCGGACGGGTATCGCGTCTTTGCGGGCGTCGCGACCGACAAATCCGAAGCGGGGCGGCTCGCTGCGCAGATGCCGGGGCGGGAAGTGTTCATCAAATCGATTCGCGTCGAGGACGGCGCAGGCAGCGCCGAATTGCTGCCATTCATAAGGGACAGCCGGCAATTGGCCGCCATGCTGTCGCATCTGTCCGTCGCAGCCTTGCAAGACAAGATGCCCGAGCCGATCGCGCCGGACGAACTGACCGAACTGCGCGACGGCTATGAGCAGTGGCGTGCGTCCGCCGCGGCGGTTGAACGATTGCAAGCGGGAGAGCAGCGGGCAGCCCGATCGATGGTGGAAGCGTTCGATGCTGCCATGGCTTCGATCGATCAATACGAACGCAAAGTTTCCCGTTATCACCTGTGGAACATTCAGGCCGATCTGATGAAAGTGCTGTCGGCAGAGCGCAAGCTGCGGGAGGCGTTCGCCGCTTCTTCGGCCTGACGGGTCCGCAATTCGCCAAGCTCCTGCGGGAGCTTGTTTTTTTTCAACATCATACAATCCGCCTCGGACCCGCCAATCTGCCGCAATTGTGTCGCACAGCCTCTATTCCCGCCCTGTCCCCGCCAATCCGTCTAAGGGACCGACAGTGTGATCTCTCCTGACGGTTTTTAAACCACAAATAATAGAATTTATAAGTTTCACGCCTATTCATTTCTGAAGGAGTTTCGACAAAACGACCTTCTTTGCATCAGACGGCGGTCGGTGGAGCAAATAGGCGGCGTGGTCGTCTATCTGGCGGGCAGCGGCGGTCGGTGGAGTAAATAGGCGGCGTGGTCGTCTATCTGGCGGGCAGTGGCGGTCGGTGGAGCAAATAGGCGGCGTGGTCGTCTCCGGGAAGTCTCCGCGATTCCTGGCAGCGAGAATGGAATCGGCGGTTTGCTTTCTCCGTGCGAACATATGTGCTATAATTGAGGACGGCTACTCTTCCGCCGGGCGTTCGGCCTTGGTCGTCGGCGACCGGGAGGAAGGGATGGACAGGGTTGGGCATTTCAGCGCATTGTATGACCTGTCCATAGGCTCTATAATAGAAACAGGTGTAAAAATATGGCGGGAGACGGGAAGTCATGAAGAAAAACGGCTGGATTTTGTTCCTGTTCGTAGTCCTGGGACTGCTGGCGGGCGCGCTCGTGGCGAAGTGGCTGAAGGAAGTGCCGGGGCTTTCCTTCCTGACGCGCAACTTGCCGGTATCGTGGTCCCCGGAAATGGACCTTGCGGTCATTCGCTTTGACCTTACGCTGGAAATCAACATTACGCTGCTCAGCATTATCGGCGCGCTCGGCGCCATCTGGCTTTATCGCAAGATGTAGCGGGCGCGGCGAGAGTTTGCTCCGCAAACTCCCTATTAGCATTAGTGGTGAGAGTTTGCTCCGCAAACTCCCTATTAGAGGAGGGAATTCGGCATTCCATGGCAGGAGAAGCTGCATCGGCCACAACGCTGATTCTCGCTTCCGCATCCCCGCGCAGACAGGAATTGATCCGGATGCTTGGCTTGCCGGTCGTCGTGCATCCGAGTCAAGCGGACGAATCGACGCCCGGCGATTGGCCGCCCGACCGCACGGTGCGGGAGCTCGCGCACCGCAAAGCCGCGGCCGTAAGGGAACAGCGACAAGGCGTTGCGTTCGATTCGGGCATTGTTATCGGCAGCGATACGATCGTTGCGCTAGACAGTCAAATTCTGGGGAAGCCTAAGGACGATGCCGATGCCGTCCGTATGCTGAGCATGCTCGCGGGAACGTGGCACACCGTCCATACCGGCTTGTGCTGTATCGGCATGACGGACGGGAAGACGGTTGTCGGCCACGGCGTCACGCGCGTACGGATGCGGAAGCTGACGCAAGCGCAAATTCGCGGCTATGTCGCAACAGGGGAATCGCGGGACAAGGCAGGCGCCTACGGCATCCAATCGCTCGGAAGCGTTCTGGTCGAGCGGATCGAAGGCTGTTATTTCAACGTCGTCGGACTTCCGCTGTCTCTGCTCGCGACGCAATTGGAGGAATTCGGCATCACGGTGCCTTGATGCGGCGGCAATCCGCATGGCGGCATCGATGCAGACGATCGTCAGCCAATTCCGCAACCGATGCGGACTTTGGAAAGAAGGAAGATGATGTTGCATAGCCATGCGTATCGCCTGAAAGACCTGCCCCGGGACGAGAGGCCGCGGGAGCGTATGATGCGACTCGGAGCGGAAGCGCTCAGCCACGCCGAACTGTTGGCGATTCTGCTGCGGACCGGCAGCCGCAAGGAATCCGCCGTACATCTCGCTCAGCGCGTGCTGCACGACTGCGGCGGTCTGCGCCGATTCGCCGAACGCCATTGGGACGAATTGACGCAAATATCGGGCATCGGACCGGCGAAGGCGCTGGAGCTTCAAGCATCGCTTGAACTGGGCAGACGCGTGGCCAGAAGCCGATTGCCGGAAGCGGTTATCATTTCAAGCCCGCAGGACGCCGCGAATTTGCTGATGGAGGAGATGCGCCATCTTCGCGAGGAGCATTTTGTCGTTTTGTTTCTGAACACGAAGAATCATGTCGTGGGCCGCGAGACGATCTCGGTCGGCTCGCTGAGCGCATCGATCGTGCATCCGAGAGAAGTATTCAAGGTCGCGATCAGGCGCAACAGTGCTTCCATTCTGTGCGCGCATAACCATCCGAGCGGGGATCCTACGCCAAGTATGGAAGACGTGCAGCTCACGCGCAGGCTGCGGGATGCCGGCGATTTGGTCGGAATTGAACTGCTGGATCATATTGTCATCGGTGATCGGCGCTTTGTCAGTTTGAAGGAGTCGGGTTGCATGTAATATAATAGATGAGATTGTCTAAAGCAGGAGGTACCCGATATGTTCGGAGGATTCACACGCGATCTGGGGATTGACCTTGGAACCGCGAACACGCTCGTATTCGTAAAAGGCAAAGGAGTTGTCGTCAGGGAGCCGTCCGTGGTCGCCCTGCGTACCGATACGAAGAGGATCGAGGCCGTCGGCGCCGACGCGAAGAAGATGATCGGCCGGACGCCGGGCAATATCGTCGCGATCCGGCCGATGAAAGACGGCGTGATCGCGGACTTCGAGACGACCGCCACGATGATTAAGCATTTCATGAGACTAGCCCAGAAGCAGCGCTCCGTCTTCACCCGTCATCCGAGCGTCATGGTGTGCGTGCCGTCCGGCATCACCGCGGTGGAGAAGCGTGCGGTGGAGGATGCGACGAAGCAGGCCGGCGCCCGCGAAGCCTATACGATCGAGGAACCGTTCGCGGCCGCGATCGGCGCGGATTTGCCGGTGTGGGAGCCGACGGGCAGCATGGTCGTGGACATCGGCGGCGGCACGACCGAAGTGGCGGTCATCTCGCTCGGCGGTATCGTGACGAGCCGTTCGATCCGTATCGCCGGTGACGAAATGGACGATGCGGTGATCGCTTATATCAAGCGCTTGTACAATTTGATGATCGGTGAACGCACGGCGGAGCAGCTCAAGATGGAAATCGGCTCGGCTATGCCGCTCGACAAGTTGGAATCGATCGAAGTGCGCGGCCGCGACCTGGTGTCCGGATTGCCAAAGACGCTGGCGATTACGTCCGACGAAGTCAGCGAAGCCTTGTCGGATACGGTGAATGCCATCGTCGACGCCGTGAAGGTAACGCTGGAGAAGTGCCCGCCCGAGCTGTCCGCCGACATTATGGACCGCGGGATCGTGCTGACTGGCGGAGGCGCGCTGCTTCGCAATCTGGACAAGATGCTCGCACGGGAGACCGGCATGCCGGTGCTCGTCGCCGAGAATCCGCTCGATTGCGTCGCGCTCGGCACCGGCAGAGCGCTGGAGAATATTCATCTATTCAAGAGCAAAGGCGGCATTGGCATGCGTTCCGGCCGATCCTGATGCGAACTAGCCTGTACGGACGGGGATGGGGAAGCTGGTGAGCAGACATTTTTAGGTTATTGCGCAACAAACGGCTGTTTATCCTGATGATCGGGTTGATCGTGTTTATCGCGATCATGGGTTTCACGCTGGGCCGGACAAAGCTGACCTGGCCGGAGAAGTTCGTGGTCGATGCCGTGGGAACGGTACAGGGAGCGCTATACCGGCCGGTCGCGGCGGTCGCCGAGTTCATCGGCGACCTCGGCCGGCTTTCCGACATCTATCAGGAGAATGTCAAACTGAGACAGGCGCTCGCCCAATATGCGAAGGACCAGATCAAGTACAATTTCATCGAAGCGGATAACGAAAGACTCATGGAAGAGCTCGGATTCACCGAGAGACAGAAGCAATTGTACGATTACCGTTATTTGATCGCGCAGGTCGTAGGCAGCAGCTCCAATCCGCTGGACAAGACGATCAGAATCAATCTGGGGGAGCGCGACGGAATCAAGCCGGAGATGGCAGTGACGACGACGGACGGGCTCGTGGGCCTGATCAGCCGTGTGTCGGAGTTCACGTCCACCGTCGAGCCGATTACCGGGCTGGATGCCGAATCCCCGCAAGGCGTGCAGGTGGCTGCTACCATATTCGGCAAGGAAAAACAATCGTTCGGCATTATAGACGCTTACGATTCGGCAAACGGCACGTTCCAGATGACCAAAATCGACGAGAACGATCCAATGACCATCGGCGATACGGTCATCACGTCAGGGCTCGGCAACGTATTCCCGAGAGGAATCGTAATCGGCACCGTCACGAATCGCCAGGTTGGCGATTACGGTCTGACGCAAAAGGCGACGATCGAGCCCGCAGCCAAGTTCGACCACTTGCGTGAAGTGTTCGTCGTCGTCGCAGCGGATGTGAACGGGCCGTGAAGATGAAGATGAATCAAGTCGTCCTGACCGGCATCTTGCTGCTCGTGCTGGAGAACGGTGTCGTGCCATGGCTTGTCCCGTCCGCCTGGAGCGGCCGATTGCTGCCGCACTTGACCTTCATTCTGACGATTTATGTCGCTTGCTTTGCCGGGCGGCATCGGGCCTTCTTGTATGGTCTCGGGTTCGGGCTGCTCGGCGATTTGCTGTTCTATGGGAATCTCATCGGGCCTTACGGCTTCGGCATGGCGCTGATCGGCTATGCGGTCGGACTGCTGCAGGAGAGGCGCACGCCGACGCTCGCATCCGTAATCGGGTTGACGGCGCTCGGCAGCATCGCGCTCGGCACGATCGTATTCCTGATCTATCACCTGTTTCGCTTGACGCAATGGTCTTATCCGTTCGCCTTCTACTGGTACATGGCTCCAAGCCTGCTGCTCGAAGTGCTCCTTTCCCTCGTTCTCTATTTGCCCGTACGCAAGCTGCTGCTGAAGCAAGCCGCCCCCGCCAGAGAAGAGGCGCCTTCCTGACGAAGTTTGTGCGTGCAGGCAGGAATTCTGCCGACGAAAGCCGAATTCTCATTAAGTCAAGGGAGGAACGAGAGTGTGGCCGGCAAAAAAAGGATAACGATCAAGGGCGTCAAAGATGGCTTGGTATTCTTGCTGGACGACCGCTGCAGCTTCGAGGATTTGCTGACGGAACTCCATGTCAAGCTCGACAAGCACGAAAAACAGTTTACCGGACCGATCGTTCACGTATTCCTGAAGCTGGGTTCCCGCAGGCTGGATGAAGCGGACAAGGAACGGCTCAGGCAGGCGTTTCGCAAACAGGGCAATCTGCTCATTCAATCCATAGACAGCGACTCTCCGCAAGAGCCGGAAGCATCGGCGGACGCGGCTTTAACGACTTGGGCAGGTATCGTGCGATCCGGGCAGACCATGGAGTATCAAGGGAACTTGCTGCTGCTTGGGGATGTCAATCCCGGCGGCACGCTTCGCTGCACGGGCGATATCTACGTGATGGGGGCGCTCCGCGGCATGGCGCATGCCGGTTCGGAAGGCAACGCCCGTGCGATTATAGCGGCATCGCTCATGCGGCCGACGCAACTGCGCATCGCGGACGTCATCAGCCGTCCCCCGGATGAATGGGCTTCCGCCGAGCCTTGGATGGAGTACGCCTTCCTGAGCGAAGGCAAGATGACGATCGACAAGCTGTCCGCCCTCGGCCGCAGCCGGAAGGAAGTCATGCAATTCAAAGGAGTGTAGGACCATGGGAGAAGCGATTGTGGTGACGTCGGGCAAAGGCGGCGTCGGAAAAACAACGACATCGGCCAATATCGGGACAGCGCTCGCCTTGCTCGGCAAAAAGGTATGCATGGTGGACACCGACATCGGTCTGCGCAACCTGGATGTAGTCATGGGGCTCGAGAACCGAATCATTTATGACCTGATCGACGTAGCGGAAGGACGCTGCCGCGTGAACCAGGCGCTCGTGAAAGACAAGCGCTTCGATGAATTATACATGCTTCCCGCAGCCCAGACGAAGGATAAGAACGATATTTCGCCGGAACAGGTGCGCAAGATCATCGAGCAATTAAAGCCCGATCACGATTATGTCGTGATCGATTGCCCGGCCGGCATCGAGCAGGGCTTCCGCAACGCGATTGCCGGCGCCGATCGGGCGATCGTCATCACGACGCCCGAGAATGCCGCCGTCCGTGACGCCGACCGCGTAATCGGCCTTCTGGAGAAATCGCAGATCGCTTCGCCCAAGCTCATCATCAACCGGATCCGACCGAATTTGCTCAAGAGCGGCGACATGCTGGAAATCGACGATATTTGCCAGGTGCTCGCAATCGACTTGCTCGGCATCGTGCCGGATGACGAGCAAGTGATCAAAGCGGCGAATTCGGGCGAACCGACGGTGCTCAATCCGTCTTCCCCCGCGGCCATCGCGTATCGCAACATCGCCCGCCGGCTGTTGGGGGAGAGTGTGCCGCTGCAGCAGCTCGGTCAGAAGACGGGGGTATTCGGCAAGGTCAAGAAGTTTTTGGGAATGGGATGATTCACCTTGCTCAATAAGCTTAAGAAGATGGATTGGATGATGCTGCTGATTCTCGGCGTGATGATGGTATTCAGCACGCTGCTCGTCAGAAGCGCGACTTACGGCAATCCGCTGTATCCGAATTACGACATCAAGACGCTTATTTTTTTTGGCGCCGGATTTGTCGCCATCATGGTCATGACGTTATTCGACTATCGACTGCTCCTCAAGACGTGGTACGTGTGGTATATTATCGGGCTTGCGCTGCTGGTGCTCGTCTTCAAGTTCGCCCCCGTCATCAACGGCGCCCGCAGTTGGTTCGAGCTGCCCGGAGGCCTGAAGTTCCAACCGGCCGAATTCATGAAGCTGTTCATGATCATTGCCATTGCCGCCATTATGGGGAGGCGTCAAGGCGAGCCGCTTCGCATGAGAACGGATGTTACTTTTGTCGCCCTAGCCGCTTTCATTCCGTTCGTGCTCGTCATGATCCAGCCGGACCTCGGCAACGCTGTCATTTATGTATTCATTACGCTTGGCATGCTGTGGATCGGCAATGTGCGATATTCGTATGTCATGATCGGGCTCGCGGTTATTGTCGGAGGCATCATTCTGTTTGTTTCTCTTTTCTCCTCCTATAATGCGGAGATCAAGCAATACCTGGAAGGTCATAACAAGGCCCATTGGTATCAGCGGATCAACACGTTCATCCACCCGGAACAGGCTTCCGAGGACGAGAGCAGGCAAGCGAGATACGCGAAGATTGCCATCGGCTCCGGCGGATTGGCCGGCGATGGGTATATGCAAGGCGAGTCCAAGAAACGCAAGTTCATTCCGTATCCGTATTCGGATTCGATCTTCGTCGTCGTGGGCGAAGAGTTCGGCTTTCAAGGCGCAGCCTTGCTGCTGCTGCTTTATTTCCTGTTCATCTATCGAATGATTATCATCGCTTACCAGGCGTACGACATCAAGGGCTCATTCGTCATTATCGGGATCGCCTCGATGATGGTGTTCCAAATATTCGAAAATATCGGAATGATGATCGGCATTATGCCGATTACCGGCATCACGCTGCCGTTCATCAGCTACGGCGGCACTTCGCTGCTGCTCAACATGGCCTGTATCGGCCTGATCTTCAGCATCCGCGCGCATCAGGAGAAATACGAATTTCAGTCCTAAAACCCCCTTGTCCGCCATACGTTGTTAGTAACGATGCGGACAAGGAAGGGGTCTTCAGGATGCAAATTCGCGATAACGTTCGCCGCCGCCGTCAGGAGCGGATCGTGCAGCTGCTGGGCAGGCGGCCGGACGATCCGCCGGAAGCGGGCCGCCGGGAATCTCCCGATTCCTTCGGCAGGACGAGCTATAAGCTGGAGGACAGGCTTAACGATAAGCCGGCAATAGCCGACCCTGTCCTTTCGTCTGTTCCGTCGCCATCATCCGCCAACGCACCCGCAACTGTACCCGCCCCCCCTCTCGCACCTGCGCCAGTTCCGACTGCAAGCGCGGACCCGGATCCTGAATTATGGTGGAAACAACAGCAAAAACGTCTGAAGCGCGCGCAGCCCATGTGGCAAGGAGCCTCAGGTCTGGCGAATCCGCCGGCAGCGCCTGCGCAGCCCGCGCCTCCCGGCAAATCGGCGCTGTCCCGGTTGGCTGCAGGGCTGGCGATTCGCACCGTTGTCGCGGCCTTGCTGTTCGGAGCGGCTTATTCGTGGTTCCAGTCCGATTGGCCGGGCAGCGGGACGGCACGAGAGTGGTCGGCGAACGCGGTGACGCAAGATATGGACTTTCAGGCGGTTGAAGCTTGGTATGAGCAGCATTTTGGCGGCTCGCCGTCCTTCTTGCCCGTATTCCGCAACGGAGGCAAGGCAGAAGCGCAGGCCGTCTCGGGAACGTGGAAGCGCAGCGAAGCTGTGCCGCCAGCTAGAGGCCGCATCGTGCAGACATTCAAGCAGGACGGCGACGGTATACGGATTGCCGCCGAGGCCGGCAGCGACGTGCTGGCCGCCTATGAAGGCCGTGTCATGAGCGTAGCCGTCGATAACGACGGACGCGCGACGATTCTGATCCGGCATGCCGGCAAGACCGTGACGACGTACGGCAACGTAGCTCAGCCGACCGTGCGAGCCGACGATTGGGTGCAGGCGGGCCAGCGGCTTGGCGTCGTGCCGTCTCCCATGGACGCGGGCGGGGAAAGCTTGCTGATCTTCTCCGTTACGCAGGACGATCAAGCGGTGGATCCGGCGGAAGTGGTGCCGTTTGATTAAATGGCGCGGAATACTCTTCCGGCTGCACCCGCTATTCGTCATGGTCATGCTGGCATCGATCGCGACCGGCCGGTTTCTCGAGCTTGCCGCCTTGTTCTTCATCGTCCTGGTGCATGAACTTGGGCACGTCGCCGCCGCCGTTCATTTCGGATGGACGGTCAAGGAAGTTCAACTGCTGCCGTTCGGCGGGGTCGTCGAAGTGGAGGAAGCCGGCGCCCAGCCGGTTCGCGAGGAGATGTGGGTAGCGGCGGCAGGCCCGCTGCAGAACGTATGGCTGGCGGGAGCCGGGTGGCTCATCGGTCAGATCGGATGGGTGGACCCCGCTTGGGCGGCATTCTTCGTGCAGTCCAACCTGCTGCTCGGCTTGTTCAACCTGCTGCCGATTATGCCGCTGGACGGCGGCAAGCTGCTGCAAGCCTGGATGAGCCTGCATTGGCCGTTCCATCGCACGCTCGTATGGAGCACTTCCGTCAGCATCGCGCTGTCCATCGCCGTCGTCTGCTATGCGCTGATTCCGCTTTATTACGGTCAAGAGCTGGAGCTGAATCTGCTGGCGATCGGCCTATTCCTTTGTTATTCCAACTGGATGCAGAAGCGCAACGTTCCCTATTTGTTTTTTCGTTTCCTGGTCCATCGTGCGGTGCGCTCTGAGCGGCGGCTGGATGCCGGGGCGCTGGCTCGCCCGATCGTCATTGCCGAGACGCGGCCCGTCACGGCCGCCTTGCGTCTGTTCATGAAGGAAGGCTATCATTTGATCTATGTCATGAAGCAAGGCCGCATCGCCAAGGTCGTGCCGGAAGCCGCGGTGCTGGACGGCGCGATGAGCCAGATGAATTCGTGGCCTCTCGAATAGACGGCTTCGTGTCGCCGAAGGCGGCATAGCCGTTTATTCTTGTTTCATGTAGAATGTAAGAAAACGGTCGAGCGGAGGGCGGCATGAAGCAGCTGTTTGTCCATTGCGCACACAATCTGACACAACTTGCTTTACTGGAAGACGGCCGATTGGTCGAGCTTAGCGTCGAGCGTTCGGCGAGCCATTCGCTGGTCGGCAATTTATACAAAGGACGGGTTGTGAACGTGCTGCCGGGCATGCAGGCGGCTTTCGTCGACATCGGGTTGTCCAAAAACGCGTTTCTCTACGTGGATGACGCGTTGCACCACCATTTGGAGAAACAGCCGAAAATCAAACCTTCCATTGAAGAAATCCTTTCGCCGGGCAACGAATTGATCGTGCAGATCATGAAGGACCCGCTCGGAGGCAAGGGCGCCCGCGTCACGACGCATTACTCGCTGCCGGGCCGATTGCTCGTCTATATGCCGCAGGCGGATTATATAGGCATCTCCAAGAAGATCGAGCAGGAATCGGAGCGGAATCGGCTGCGGACGCTCGCAGAAGAGCTGCTCCTTCCGGGAGAAGGCGTCATTCTGCGCACGAATGCGGAAGATGAGCATCCGGCGACGATCGCTGCCGACCTGCAGAGCTTGCGCGCGCGTTGGGAGTCGGCCATGCGGCAAGGGGCCGGGACCGCGGCGCCGGCTCTGCTGCATCGCGATTCAGGACTCGTGGAGCGGATGGTGCGCGATATCGTGACACCGGATACGGAAGAACTCATTTTCGACGATCGTCTGTGCCTGGAGGAAACGAGAGAATATTTGCGCAGGGCCGTTCCGGAGTTGGAACAACGGATGCATTTGCAGGAAGACGGCAGCAGGCCGCTTTTCGACCGATTCGGCATTGCCGAGCAGATTCGCAAGGCATTTCATCCGCATATCAGACTGCCGAGCGGAGGCTATCTCGTATGGGACCTGACGGAGGCGCTCACCGTCATCGACGTCAATACCGGCAAATTCACGGGCGACTCCGACCTGGAAGACACCGTGTTCCGCACGAACCTCGAAGCGGCGGAAGAGATCGCCAGATTGATCCGGCTGCGCGACCTGGGCGGCATCATCATCGTGGATTTCATCGATATGGTGCAGGAGGAACATCGTCAGAAGATCATGCGGTTGCTGGAATCGATGATCAAGCGGGATCGCACCAAGTGCCAGGTTGTCGGCTGGACGCGTCTGGGCCTGCTGGAGATGACCCGCAAGAAGGCGCGGGAAAGCGTATCGAACTTCTTCCAGGAAACGTGCCCGACATGCAAAGGGAGAGGCAGCGTAGCTGTACTTCCGGAATGGCTCGGCGAATAAACGGCATATCGCATAAGCGATGGCTCCTCCTTCAGTTTCGAGACCGCTTCAGAAGCTCTCGCCCCCATTTCCAGAGAACGTTGCCTGACAACAGGAAAGCGACGACCAAGCCGCTTAAGGCCACGGCAAGCGCAATCCATTGAAAAGGCGAATACTCGTCCATCCGGCTCCATAGAATCGGATGCTCCAAATCGTCGATGACCTGGTTCATGCCGTAAATCCCGCTGATGACGGTATAGATCGTGAGAATGGTGAGCAGGTAACTGGATCGGCGGGAAGTTGTGCTCTTCTGGTACTCGTACAAGTCGTTCAAGGTTTGCCTCACGTTTCCGTACAATTGTTCGATGCGGTACAATTTGTGCAGTCTTGCGAACACCTCGCATCCGCTGACCGGGGAGACGATCTCGGGGAAGTTGTATTTGGCGGAAAATCTCGTGATGTCCCGGATCAGTCGTTCGGTCTTGTCCGAGTCTCTCTCCATCTGAACGCGCGAGTAAGCGTCGGAAAGCTTGAGCAGCACGATGCGATGGAACAGGTTCAGCAGGAGGGCGTAGTAGTATTCGCCGTACAGCTTGCCGACAACGGCATTCGCTTCGTCTCCGGACAGACGGTTCAAGCAGCAAAAGCTGTTTTCGTCCATCTGATAGAAGACATGAGGCGCCCATCTGTCCAGCCCCGTATCCCGGCAATATTGCTTGATATAGGGAAGATGGCAGGCGCTGATGTCAGGATTCCCCCCGTCGTTACAGCCGTCCAAGCGTGCGGCGCGGTAGCGGTCGATCACGGAGATGTCCAGTTCCTCGGGAAAGGCATAGCTGGCCATGACATACATGCGCTCGTCCGTAAAATACGGCAATTGTTCGAAGTAAGTGTCGTCCATGGCCGTACGGTCGAGATACTGAACCATATGAGGAACGATGCCTTTGAAAATGAAATCCTGGATTTCCGAATATTTTTCTCCATCGTAGAGGATATCCGTCGCTCTGTCTGCGCCTTGCACGTCCTGAAGCGTTCGAAAACGCGCGGCGAACTCGACGGCTTCCGTGAACGCAAGAGCTTCTTTGTCCGCATGGATTCGGAGCGTGAGAAAGCTCGTATCAAACGGGCATAGAATGACGTCGACGGAGTGCAGCTTGAACGGGATCTCGAAGCTGCGCATTCGAAGCGTGCCGCCCGCCTCCAATCGCTTGCTCATGCGCCGAAAGCTTTCGGCGGAATCGTCCGAAGGGAAGAGGATATGGTTCGCATAAGGAAGAAAGTACCGCTCCAGCTCTTTGTGCGAAACACGGTGTCCTTGACCGTAGAAGGCCTCTTCCATGTCGAGCTTGTCGAGCCGAAAAGGGGTAAAGCCTTCCAGCTTCAAGGTGTTCAGGAGCGCGAAGCGGCAGTCGGATTTGAGGGAGAATGGAAATAAAAACTGATAGTCCGCCTTGCGCAATCGTTTCTCCGACAGGTCGATACGATTTGCGGGACTCTTGCCGTTTGCATGATCATGACGGTTCATCGCCGGCGTTCCCCCTTCCTCCAATAACTTCGTATAGGGATGAATTACCCTGCATGAGGCAAGGTTCACACAGGGGCGATTTGCGAATGACGAGACCGCTTCCGCAAGCGATTCCGAATGTGATTGCCAATCCTTCAACGCTGTGGTAATATATTTGAGTGCGTGCAATGGGATTGCATGCGGCAACCGCGCTCCAACAGGTCGATAAGATCGGCGCTGCTCCGGCTGAATGCAAGGCCGCGGCATCCGGCACCTGCCGAGGCGAGTCTTAAGTATGAGGAGGTGCACCAGATGTACGCGATTATTGAAACAGGCGGCAAGCAATACAAGGTTCAAGCGGGCGACGTCATCTTCGTGGAGAAGCTTAACGCAAGCGAAGGCGACAACGTCACGTTCGACCGCGTGTTGGCCGTATCCGGCGACAACGGATTGACCGCGGGCAGCCCGCTCGTAGCAGGCGCTGCCGTAACGGGCAAAGTCGAAAAGCATGTCAAGGGCGAGAAGATCATCGTCTATAAGTACAAGCCCAAGAAAAATTATCATCGCAAGCAAGGCCATCGCCAGCCGTACACGAAAGTAACGATCGAAGCCATCAAGGCGTAAGCTGCCGATGATTACGGTGAAGATCGAACGCGGCGCCGGCCGGATCCGGAAGTTCACCGTCTCGGGTCACGCGCGGTATGACGATCCCGGCAAAGATATCGTATGCGCCGGCGTATCGGCCGTCACGGTCGGTGCGGTCAATGCGATCGAGAAACTGACGGGAATCGTGCCGAAGACTCGCATGCGGGGCGGATGGCTCAGCGCCGAGGTGCCGGAGAGCGGGGACAAGGTGCTGGACATCCAGACGCAATGGCTGCTCGAAGGCATGGTGGTATCCTTGGAAACCATCACAACTGCGTACGCCAAGTACGTGCAAATACAGGACATTACGAAAGAATAGGAGGCAGATCCCATGTTGAAGCTGAATCTTCAATTGTTCGCTTCGAAGAAGGGCGTCGGCTCGACGAAGAACGGTCGCGACAGCCGTGCGAAGCGCCTTGGCGCCAAGCGTGCGGACGGCCAGGCCGTAACGGCCGGCAGCATTCTCGTGCGCCAGCGGGGCACGAAGATCCATCCGGGCAACAATGTCGGCATCGGCAAAGACGACACGCTGTTCGCCAAAGTGGAAGGCGTCGTGAAGTTTGAGCGCTTAGGACGCGACCGCAAGAAAGTGAGCGTCTATCCGATCGAGCAAGCGCCTGTTGCGGCCGCTCTCGAAGCATAATGCGCATCCAGAATCCCGGCCGACGATCGCGGCCGGGGTTTTTTGCTTCAACGATTCAGAAAGTATAAAGTGAGCTGATCTTTTCTGAAGAAGTGCGAAGTTGCTGAAGGAAGGATGAAGGAGCGTGCGTCCTGCAGTTCCTGACGTCTATGCCAGATGGACGATGGCGGCATGGACAAGTTTGGCGATTCCCCTCGCGGCGGTATGGATATGGCGTTCTTCCTGGTGGCCGATGGCATTGTTTGCTGTCTGGACGCTCGGAGCCGCGGCGCTCTCAGTCGTCATGGCGGGCAGGAAGTGGAAGGACCGCACCGCCCGCATGCTGGACCATGCGCAACTGACGGCCATCCGGACATTAAGCCATCATCGACATGACTGGATGAACGAATTGCAAATCATGTACGGATACTTAAGATTGAACAAGCCGGATCGTGCGGCTGAAATCGTGGAAAGAATAAGGGAACGGATGGATAACGAAAGCAGGATTTCCGGACTCGGCCATGCGGAATTATCCATGTTCCTGCTGTCCTATCGTACGACTTGCGATCAGATGCGGCTGGAAGTCGAGGTCCAGGAAGGGCTTAGCCTCGACCGGCTGCCGATCGATGTCGACAAGCTGGCAGGCAGCTTGATCGGGCTGATCCGGCTGTTTCAATTTCGCGCCGTCCCGTCGTCCCGGGGAGCGGAGAACGTGCTGCGGCTTGCGCTGTCTCATTCGGATGACGCGCTGCACGTGGAGTTGGTATACGAAGGCGAATGGGCCGCGAGCCAGCGCTTGGCGGGGGAAGCGGCACAATTGCTGGCCGGCTTGGGACATTTGACGGAAGAACAAAATACGGCAGCAAGGCCGGGAGAAGCGGGACATCTATTCATCACCTATCCTCTGACCGTGTAAGAGGAAGTTCAAAAAGCCCGGTTTTGATCACGAAGTAACTCAGGGAAGCAAATTCGACATCGAATCTTGAATTCAGCCGAACCTTCCGGTACTCATGTAGGTTTGCCTACACTCCGTTCCTCAGTTTCTAAGCTTCATCCAACCTTCTCGGTGCTGAAAACCGACCTTTTTGAACACGCAATTTAACGGAGCTGAATAAAGCATGTTCGTAGATAAAGCGAAAGTATACGTCAAGGGCGGGGACGGCGGAGACGGGCTCGTTGCCTTCCGCCGCGAGCTCTATGTGCCGGAAGGCGGTCCGGCCGGCGGAGACGGCGGAGACGGCGGAGACGTGATCTTCCGCGTGGACGAGGGCTTGCGGACGCTGATGGATTTCAGGTACCAGAAGCACTTCAAGGCCCCGCGCGGTGAGAAGGGGCGCAACAAGTCACAGCACGGCGCGAACGCCGAAGACATGATCGTGCGCGTGCCGCCGGGCACGATCGTTACCGATGACGATACGGGCGAGACGATCGCCGACCTTACGCGCCACGGGCAGGAAGTCGTCATCGCGCGCGGCGGACGGGGCGGACGGGGCAATACGCGGTTTCGGGCGCCGAACAACCCGGCTCCGGCGATCGCCGAGAATGGCGAAGAGGGCCAGGAACGCTGGGTGAATCTGGAGCTCAAAGTGATGGCTGACGTCGGGCTTGTCGGATTTCCGAGCGTCGGCAAGTCGACACTGCTGTCCGTCGTGTCCGGTGCAAGGCCGAAGATCGGCGCCTACCATTTCACGACTTTGACGCCGAATCTGGGCGTGGTGGACTTGGGCGACGAGCGGAGCTTCGTGATGGCGGATTTGCCCGGCTTGATCGAAGGCGCGCATGCCGGCGTCGGTCTTGGCCATGAGTTTCTGCGTCATGTGGAGAGAACGCGGATCATCATTCATGTCGTGGACGTGTCGGGCATCGAGGGGCGGGACCCGTTCGAAGATTGGGAGAAGATCAACGAGGAGTTGGCGCTCTACAATCCGAAGCTTGCGCAGCGCCCGCAGATCGTGGCGGCCAACAAGATGGACATGCCGGATTCGCCCGCTATGCTGGAAGCGTTCCGGGAGAAGCTTGCCGTCGTCGACCCTGACGCCGTCGTGATGCCGATCTCTTCCTTGACGAGGCAAGGCGTGCCCGAATTGCTGCACCGGGCTGCGGACATGCTGGCATCGCTTCCCGACCCGGCAACCGCAGAACAAGAGGACGATTCGGAAGCCGGTGACGACGCGATCGTGTATCGGTTCGAAAGTGCGGATGCGAAATCGTTCACTATCAGGCGGGACAACGAAGCGTTCGTCGTGGAGAGCGAAGAGATCGAGAAGCTGGTCAAGCGCACGCAATTTGGCTCCTATGAGGCCGTCATGCGATTCGCGGCGATTTTGCGCAATATGGGCGTGGATGCCGAGCTCCGCAAACGCGGGGCCAAGGGCGGCAGCCTGATCCGGATCGGCGAATTCGAGTTCGATTTTTTCGAAGGCGGCGCCGAATCGTATTTGTATGATGAAGATTGAACGAGTTTGATGGAATGACGTTGATGAAACGATAGTCACAGCCGATCCTGCGCTTCGTCAAGACGCGGGTCGGTTTTTTGTTTGCCGTGATCACCCGATAATAAGCGCCATATTGACGGTGCGTTCGCGGCTGAGGTCCACGAATTCGTGTTCGATTTGCACGAGCGGTTCGGCCGGATTGCTCGGATGGATCATGACGATCTTCCCTCTGCGGTTATCGCTCAGGGCGACTTCGCATCCGATCATCGCATTCATCAGGCGCCTCATGAACGTGCGAAGCACGTTGAAATCGAATTTGCCGATCGTGCCGAAGTACATCTGCTGCAGAATTTCTCCATAGGATGCGGCGTTGCGGTAGCCTCTGTTGCAAGTGAGCGCATGGAAGGCGTCGGCGACGGCGACGATTCGGCTCAGTTGATCGGTCTGTTCTCCCGTCAACCGCAGCGGATACCCTGTCCCGTCTACCCGCTCATGATGCTGCAAGGCAATCAAGGCTGAGCGCTTGGACACGCCGACGGTCTGTTCGAGCAGTTCATATCCGATCAACGGATGCTTCTTGATCAGTTCGAATTCCTCCGGATCAAGAGGCCCCTCTTTGGTCAAGACAGCCTCCGGCAAACGCATGATGCCGGCATTGTGAAGCAGGGCTCCGACCGTCAGCATGGCGAGCTCGTTCTCCTGCAGGTTCATCCATTGCCCAAGCATCGTGGAGATCATGCTGACGGCGACAGGGTGACGATAGAGATAGTCGTTCTTGGCGTGCAGGGAGAGCAATAGCGGAAACAAATCCTCCTGCGCTGCCGAGTGAAGCAGAGGAAGGATGTCGCTGCGGATTTCCAGAATCGGAATTTCACCCTTCAGGCGAATGCGGAGAAACAGCTCTTCCGTGCGCCGGACGGCTTGCTCGATCGCAGGCAATGACTTGTCGTAGCGGGATAAAGGCGATGTGGACAAAGCAATGGCCTCCTTGTCGTGATCGTGCCCTTTCATTGTAATTCATCGTTCTGAAAAAATTCTGAACATCACCTGCAAACCCACAATATGTAAGGAGGGGGCATGGCAAAAACACCCGCTGCGCCTATTGCCGAACGACGGCCAATCCGCTATAATGTCCTCTATACACAGACAATCGTCTCTTATAGGAGGACGGTTTGATGGTCGAACGCTATTATGCCGTTCGGGAAGACTTGTTGCCCGACGGCATCCTCAAGACGGAGCAGGTCAAGGAACTGCTTCGCAGGGGAGATGCCGCGACGGTGCATGAAGCCGCCGAACGCGTGGGCCTCAGTCGCAGCGCCTTCTACAAGTACAAAGACGGCGTTTATGTGCTGGAGCAGACTGCCCGTGAGAAGCTGGCGACGTTGTCGCTCGATCTGGAGCACCGGTCCGGCGTTCTGTCCAAAGTGCTCGGTCTCCTGGCCGCCAGAGGATGCAACGTGCTGACGATTCATCAATCGATCCCGTTGCAAGGGATGGCCAATGTCGTCGTTTCCCTGGAGACGTCCGGTTTGCAGGAAACGCTGCAGGAACTGATCGAGCTGCTGAGAGCGACGGACGGCGTGAAGCGGGCGGCCGTCGTTGGCCGCGGCTAGCAACGTTGCCGCAGGCAACTGTTCTGTTCTTCGAGAAAGGGGATTTGCAATTAGATGAAACCGGTCAAAGTCGGGTTGCTCGGATTGGGCACGGTTGGCACGGGGGTGGTCCGGATCGTCGAAGGCCACCATGACGATTTGCAGAGCCAGGCGGGGGCTGCGATCTCGATTGCGCGAATATCGGTGAAAGATCGGAGCAAGTCCCGGAGCGTCGCGGTCGATCCGGCCATCGTGACGGAAGATCCGTGGGAAGTCGTGCGCGACCCCGAGATTGACGTCGTGATCGAAGTGATGGGCGGCGTCGCGCATACGAAGGAACTCATCCTTGCGGCGCTTGAGGCAGGCAAGCATGTCGTGACCGCCAACAAGGACCTGATGGCGCTGCACGGGCCCGAATTGCTCGCGAAAGCGCGCGCGAAGGGCTGCGACATCTTGTACGAAGCGAGCGTGGCGGGAGGCATTCCGATTATCCGCACGCTGATCGAGGGCTTCTCTTCGGACCGCATCACGAAGATTATGGGCATCGTGAATGGCACGACGAACTACATTCTGACCAAGATGAGCCAGGAAGGCGCAGCCTATGAGGACGTGCTGCGGGAAGCCCAGGCGCTCGGCTATGCGGAAGCCGATCCGACTTCCGATGTGGAGGGGCTCGACGCCGCCCGGAAGATGACAATCTTGGCGACGCTCGGATTCCGTGCCAATATCGCGCTCGAAGACGTTGACGTACAGGGCATCAGCTCCGTCACACAGGAAGATATCGGGTATGCGAAGCAGTTGGGTTACGCTGTCAAGCTGCTGGGCATCGCGGAGAGCCAGGACGATTGCATCAGCGTCAGCGTGCAGCCGACGATGGTGAAGCAGGATCATCCGATCGCCTCCGTCGGCGGCGTGTTCAATGCGGTGTACGTTTACGGCGAAGCGGTCGGCGAAACGATGTTCTACGGCCCGGGAGCCGGCGAGATGCCAACGGCAACTTCGATCGTCGCCGACCTGGTTGCGGTCGTCAAGAACGCCAGGCTCGGCGTGAACGGGCGTCAAGCCAGTATTTCCTATAAAGAGAAGAAGCTGAAGCGCGCCGATCAGATCCATTCCAAATTTTTTATGCTGCTGCATGTGGAAGATCGCACCGGCGTGCTGATGCAGATCGCCCAAGTATTCGCGGAATGCGGCGTCAGCATCGAATCGGTCATGCAGCCTCCGACGCCCGGCAAGCCGGGAGCGGAGCTCATCATCATTACGCATGAAGCGAGCAAGGAAGCGATGAGCCGGGTGTTCCAAGCGTTCGGGGATCTCTCCGCCGTACAGACGGTCAAGAGCGTCTATCGCGTGGAAGGCTAAATTGGGGTGGAGAGGAGCTAGGTGTCATGGAGGAACCTGTGCGGTTCGCCCGTGCCGTCGTTCCGGCGAGCACGGCTAACCTGGGTCCCGGATTCGATTCGCTCGGCATGGCGCTGCCCTTGTTTGCCGGTGTCGCGATGCAGGCGGCGAAGCAAACGCGCATCCGTCTGCACGGCAAGCATCTGGACGGAATCCCGCAAGACAAGACGAACCTGGTCTATGAAACGGCGCAAGCCGTGTTCGACAAAGCGGGCGTCTCCATGCCGGAGCTGGAAATCGCCTACGAGAGCGAAATTCCGCTGACGCGGGGCCTTGGCAGCAGCGCTGCCGCGATTGTCGGAGCGCTCGTCGCGGCGAACGGTCTGATCGGGAGCCCGCTGTCCGGGGACGAGCTGTTCCAGATGGCTTCCGCCATGGAACGCCATCCCGACAATGTCGGGGCGGCATTGTTCGGCGGCTTCGTCGCGGCAGCTTGGGACGGCGAACGCGCGGCAGCGGTGCGCCTGGATCCACCGGCCGACCTGGAAGTGCTGGTGGCGATTCCGGCCTTCGAGCTTTCGACGAAGAAAGCCCGGGGCGCGCTGCCGCAGCAGGTGTCGATGGCGGATGCGGTGTTCAACGTCAGCCACAGCTCGCTGCTGACCGCCGCGCTGGCTGCCGGGAATTTCGCGGCGCTTCGCCATGCGATGCGGGACCGGCTGCATCAGCCTTACCGGGCAGAGATGGTCCCGGGCATGAAGGACATCTTGTCGGGGGCGCCGAATCACGGGGCGCTCGGGGCGGTGCTGTCAGGCGCGGGTCCAACCTTGTTGATGCTGGCAGACAAGCGGGAGGCAGCGCATGAACGGTTGGAGGTTTTCGTCAGGCGCACGATGGAAGCGGCAGGGGTTGAAATCCATTTGCAATGGATGACGCCTTGCCTGCAAGGCGCCGCGATCGTCATTGGACAATCGGAGGGCGAGCTGGAAGCGCCCTTGACGGCCGCGCAGCGAGAACGTTCGGAGGTGCGCGTATGAATTCCCGCAAACGTGTCGCCGTATTGCCGGAGGGAACCGTCTCCGACGAAGCGGCCCGGTACTTGTTCCGGAATCAGGACGTCGAATACGTCTACAGTTCGATGATTGCCGACGTGTTCCTGTCTACGGCAAGCGGCAAGACCGATTGGAGCATCATTCCGATCGAGAACACGATCGACGGTTCGGTCAGTCTGCATCTGGACTGGCTGATTCACGAGGTCATCTTGCCGATTCGGGCGGAATGGGTGTATCCGTCCATTCAGAACTTGATCGGCCGGGCGTCGGAGCTTGCGGACGATACGGGCGCCTGGCAGCCGTCGAACATTGCCAAAGTGTTCAGTCACCCGGTCGCCATGGCCCAGTGCCATCAGTTTTTGCGTTCTACGCTTCCGGATGCGAAGCTTGAGACGCTGCCGAGCACTTCGCAGGCTGTCCGGCAAGTGTACGAGAATCCCGGACAGGGCTGGGCGGCGATCGGCACCGCGCTTGCCGCGGCCAATTACGGCCTGGATATCTTGGCGCCGAAGGTGACCGATCACGACAACAATTTCACCCGATTCCTGCTCGTCGGCGAAGCGCCCTACGACAGACCGGATGCGGCGCAGCGCAAGACGAGCATCCTGATCACGCTGCCCGAGGATTACCCGGGGGCGCTGCATCAAGTGCTGTCCGCGTTCGCGTGGCGCAGAATCAACTTGTCGCGGATCGAGTCGCGTCCGACGAAGAAGAAGCTCGGCAGCTACTATTTCTACATTGATATCGAGATGTCCATGGATACGGTGCTGCTGCCCGCCGCGCTCGCGGAAATCGAGGCGATCGGCTGTCAGGTTCGGATTCTGGGCTCCTATCCGACGATTCCTTATGAAGTCAATATTTCGGGGGTGCAGTAAACGATGTCGGAGCAGTGGATTTACTTGAATGGTGAGTACGTAACGAAGGAAAATGCCAAAGTGTCCGTGTTCGATCATGGATTCCTGTATGGCGACGGCATTTTCGAAGGGATTCGGATCTACGAGGGCAATATCTTCCGGTGCAAAGAGCACCTGGACAGGCTGTACGATTCTGCCAAATCGATCATGCTGGACATTCCGCTCCCTTACGAGGAGATGGAAGATGCGCTGAAGGAAACGCTGCGGAAAAACAACTTGCGCAACGGCTACATCCGTCTCGTCGTCTCGCGCGGTCCCGGCAATCTCGGCCTCGATCCGAAGCGTTGCCCGAAGGCGTGGGTCATCATCATCGTCGAACAGCTGTCCATCTATCCGGAGGAAGCTTACCGCAACGGCTTGCGCTCGATCTCCGTCAGCCAGCGGCGCAACATTCCGGACGCGCTCAGCCCGAAGGTGAAGTCGCTTAATTACTTGAACAATATTTTGGTGAAAATTCAGGCGAACCTGGCGGATGTCGGGGAAGCGATCATGCTCAATGCGCAAGGTTACGTGGCGGAGGGCTCGAGCGACAATATTTTCATCGTGAAGCGAGGCGTGATTTACACGCCGCCTACTTATATCGGCGCGCTGGAAGGAATCACGCGCGGCGCGATCATGGATTTATGCGGTCGCCTGGGGTATCCGTTCAAGGAAGAGCCGTTCACGCTGCACGATGTCTATTGCGCGGATGAAGTGTTCTTCACCGGAACGGCCGCGGAAGTCATCGCCGTACGTGAAGTGGACGGACGAATCATCGGTAAAGGACAGGCCGGACCGGTGACGATGCACCTGCTCGAAGAGTTCCGCAAGATCGTCACGGTAGAAGGCGTTCAAGTTTTTTGATCTCTAATTCGTTTACCATGCAGGCTGGCTGACCCCCGAGGTCATGCCAGCCTGCAAATTTTCGTACGAATGCTGTCAATTGCCCATTTCCTGCATAGGATATAAGGATTGCGGAGGGCTATGGCCCTCTTGTGAGCTTATGTCAATCCGACCAGGAGGGAACGGCGTGAAGATTCATATGGTCAAGAAAGGCGAATCGTTGTATCTCATTGCCCAGAAATACAACGTGCCGCTGGAAGCGCTAATCGGGGCCAATCCGGAAATTGCGAACCCGGACGTCATCGATGTCGGGATGAAGGTGAAAATTCCGGCTCCGGCGCAGCCCGCTTATGAGATGATGCACCAGCATACCGTAAAGCAGGGGGATACGTTGTGGAAGCTGTCCAAGGCGTGGGGAATCCCTCTCTCGGACATGATCAAGGCCAATCCCCAGTTGAAAAACCCGAATGTGCTGCTGACAGGGGAAGTCGTCAACATACCGAAATTGCCGACCGCCGGGAGCGGCGGTGCTTCGCACGCGATGCCGGGCGCCATTCACGGCAAGAAGAATACGGCGGTCATGCCGGAAGCGGTCGTAGAAGAGCCTGCCGCCCCCGTGCCCGTTCCCGAAGTGAAGGAAGTCGAAATGATCGCGCCTGAGCCCGTCGTGGAGATGCCGCCCATGCCGCTGCCGACGCCCATGCCCATGCCCATGCCGATGCCGCAGATCGAGATGAAACACCCCTATCCGATGACGATCAAGCAGGAGATTCACGAACATAATTTGTTCGCGCAATACCCGGTGCCTGCCGTCGAAGCGAGCGCGCAGGCTCCTGCCGAGCCTTGCCCGCCGGAAGCCGCGTATTATGCGCAACAAGGGATGGGCGACTACGGCAATCAAGGCTACTATGCGCATTATCATCCTTCCGACTGGAGCGGAGAGGCTGCCAAGCAGGGGGCGTATGGAGATGTTTCGCCGGCGGCCGCCCCGAGTCCGGTACAGCCTTCCGCCTCGCATGGCTATATGTCGATGCCGACGAATGTCGCTCCTGCAGCGGGCGCCGCTCACAACCCCTATGCAGCCGGATATTGGCCTTCGCCGATGGCCTGGCCGGCCTCGACGGCGGCGGGCGCCGCAAATGCCGATGACTGCGGATGCGGATGCGGCGGAGCTTCTTACGCCCAGCCGATCGCCGGAACAACGCAGTGGCCGTATCCCGGGATGACGCAGGCGACGATGCCGGCCGCAAGTGCGGGGTATCCTTCGGCTGCTCATTATGGGCATAGCGAGATGGCGTCTCCCGCATTCGCCCAGCCTGCCGGGATTGCGCCTGCTACCGCGATGCCCGAATTTCCAAGCGGCATGCAAGGGTATCCGATGGTTCATCCGGCTGCCCTGCCGGGGCTGTACGATCCTTGCATGACTTATATGCCATACAACATGCCGCACGTCGACAGCAGATACGGCTATGGGGTCGTGCAGTACCCCTACTATATGCCGGTTGTGCCGACAATTCCGGCCGTGCCTCCGGCATCGCAAGCAGGCGGTCATGAATCGTTCGGCGGAGACGCGGATTCGCTCGCATTGCACGGAGCCGAAGAAGAGATGGAGACAGCGCCGGCTCCGCGCAGCAGGAAGCAAGGCGGATCGGGCAAATCGAAGCGCGTTGCTTCCGTAAAGAAAGCCAAACCGAAGCGCAAGGAAAGCTTGCCCTGGATCAGATGGTGACGTAAACGCATATCGCCGGAATCCCTGGAAACACTATTGAAAAAAGCAGAGAAGGGGATTCCGGTGTTCGGATTTCGCTCGATGAAGGATATCAAGAAGAAGCTCAAACGCAAGCGCCGCCCGATTTGGACGCTGGCCATGCTGGCCGGCATTTTCCTTGCGGCTGCGGCATCGGGCATCGGAGGCGCGTGGATCGTCGGACGTGCGGTGTTCGACGTTCCTGCTATGGCTGTGCCGACGCCGCCCGAACTCGAGCCCGCGTCGATCCCGTCTGCCGATGCGGCGGACAGGCCTTATGCTGCCGGCACGCCCGTCGACCGCTCGCGGGAAGCTGTGCTGCAAGCGCTGGCGCATTGGCAAGGCGATGTCGAGACGATGCTGTGGCGGATTTATTGGTGCGGGGAAGAAACGCGGCTGCTCGGGCATCTTTCGACGAAGGAAGCAGCCGATCTGCTCAAATCGCGCCGGGATTGGGAGGCATCGTTCGACAAGGCCGGCCGACTGGTTTTCGTGGCGAACGAGCAGTTTGTCAGCGAATCTGCCGCGGCTTGCCGCCAGAACGCTTACGTAGCCATGGACCCGGACGGGAATCTGAGCCTGTTCGACGGACCGCCGCGCAAGGACAACGTCGTGCGTACTTTCTTTCAACTGGACGTGCATTCGCTCGAATCGGGCATGTCGCCGGATATGCTCCGCGGGTTGACAGAAGGCATTCGCGTCACCGATCCGGACAAGCTGAACAGCGTGGTGGCTTACTATAAGGAATATGCTCGCAATACATCGGTAACCGTCATCAAGCCGGATTAACCGTTCAGATTGCAGAAATTGAAACGAGAGAGCTTGGCCAATCGCTGCTCTCCAGCCCGAGATGAGTCGATTATCGCCCTAACTCCCGCCCATCGCCGCTCTCCGGACCGAATTGAGTCGATTATCGCCCTAACTCCCCCGCCTCACCCCAAGATCAACCCAATGTCCGATACCGCGCCGCAGGAACATTTGCTATAATCATAGAATAGCCAACCTAGAGAGCGGGGACGATGCCAACATGCGGGTGCTCGGAATCGACCCGGGAATCGCCATCATGGGATTCGGATTCATTGACAAAATCGGACACCGTCTCGCACCTGTGCAGTACGGATGCATCGAGACGGAGGCGGGAACCCCGACTGAAGTGCGACTGCGTCAAATTTACGAAGCCTCCTGCTCGCTCCTTGACCAATACAAGCCGGATACGATCGCGGTGGAGAAGCTGTTCTTCAGCAAAAACGTGACCAATGCGTTCATCGTCGGCCAGGCGCGCGGCGTATTTCTGCTGGCGGCTGCGCAAAGAGGACTCCCGATCGCGGAGTATACGCCGATGCAGGTCAAGCAGGCAGTCGTCGGTTACGGCGCGGCGGAGAAGCGTCAAGTGCAGGAAATGGTGAAAATGATGCTCAAGCTGCAAGCGGCGCCGAAGCCCGACGACGTGGCGGATGCGCTGGCGGTGGCGATTTGCCATGCGCACGCAGGGGCGTTGAACGATCGCTTGAACGGAGTGAAGCCGGTATGATCGATTATTTGCGCGGGCGCGTCGCGCATGTGGAGACGGAGTATGTCGTGCTGGACGTGCATGACGTGGGATACCGGGTATTCACCCCGAATCCGTACGGCATCGCCCGCAGCGAAGAGACTGTGCAATTGTTCATTCATTATCATGTCCGCGAGGATGCGACTCAGTTGTTCGGGTTTCCGACGCGGGAGGAGCAGTCGATGTTCCGCAAGCTGCTGGACGTGTCGGGGATCGGCCCGAAGGTCGCGCTAGGCGTGCTCACTGGCGGAACGCCGGGCACGATCGCGGCGGCGATTCAGCAGGAGAACGTCAACTTCCTCACCAAGCTGCCCGGCATCGGACGCAAGACGGCGCAGCGGATGATTCTCGACCTGAAGGACAAGCTGGGCACAGCGACAGTGTCGCACGATCCGGCCGAGCTGACCGCTTCGCCGCAAGCCGGCCGGGCGGAGGACGGCTCCGCTTGGGGAGCGGCGCGCGAAGCGCTGTCCGCGCTGGGATACCGCGAAGCGGAGATCGACCGTGCCTGGGGACTGATCAAGGACCGCCTGAAGGGCGACGAGTCGCCGGACGCCTTGATCAAGCAAGCGCTGCAGCAATTGTTCCAAGGATAAAGAGGAAGCCCGGCGCGCTATTGTGGGCGGCGGGAGCGATTGCTTACATCGGGGAAGGAGGACCGGCAGCATGGAAGACAGAGTCGTCACCGCCCATCTGATGATGGAGGATCAGACGGTGGAATACAGCCTGCGTCCCCGTTATTTGGCGGAATATATCGGCCAGTCGCAAGTGAAGGACAACTTGAAAATTTACATCGAAGCGGCCAAGATGCGCCGCGAACCGCTGGACCACGTCCTCTTGTACGGTCCGCCGGGCCTCGGCAAGACGACGTTATCCAATATTATCGCCAACGAGCTTGGCGTGAGCATTCGCACGACCAGCGGGCCGGCGATCGAGCGGCCCGGAGATCTGGCCGCGATCCTGACCAATCTGCAGGAGAACGACGTGCTGTTCATCGACGAAATCCATCGTCTGCACCGGACCGTCGAGGAAGTGCTGTATCCGGCGATGGAGGATTTCGCGCTGGACTTCATCGTCGGCAAAGGCCCGAGCGCTCGCTCCGTCCGGCTCGATCTGCCGAAGTTCACGCTGATCGGCGCGACGACGCGGGCGGGACTTTTGTCCGCGCCGCTGCGCGACCGGTTCGGCGTCGTGAGCCGCCTGGAGTTCTATGGCGAAGATGAGTTAAGCTTTATCGTGTCGCGCACAGCGGATATTCTGAACGTCGGCATCGTGGGCGAAGCGTCGCGGGAGATCGCCCGCCGCGCCAGAGGAACGCCGCGCATCGCCAACCGCTTGCTCAAGCGGGTGCGCGATTATGCCCAAGTGCGCGGCGATGGCATCATTACCGACAAAATCGCCAATGAAGCGATGGAGCGCATCCAGGTCGATCCGATGGGGCTGGACGCGATCGATCACCGCATGCTGCTGGCGATGATCCACAATTATCGCGGCGGCCCGGTCGGTCTCGACACGATCGCCGCGTTAATCGGGGAAGAGAGCCAGACGATCGAGGATGTCTACGAGCCTTATCTGATGCAGATCGGTTATGTACAGCGAACGCCGCGCGGCCGTGTCGTCGCTCCGGCGGCGTATCGCCATCTGGGACTGCCCGTTCCGGAACGGGAGGCGTAAGGAGGCGGCAAGGTGAACGAAAAACCGCAACTTATCCGGCTTTCTGTCGTTTATGATGGAGAATGCAAATTATGCCTGGCAACCGTGGACAAGCTGCGCGGCATGCCGATTCGGGCCGAATTGACTTTTGTCCCGCTGCAGCGGCTGATCGCGGCGGAAGTGCCGGCTTGGCCGGGGATTGACGACGTGCCCGCAATCGAGCTGGCTGCCCAATTGCACGTAACGGACGAGCAAGGAAGACGGTATAGCGGCGCAGACGGCGTGCTCAAGCTGCTCAGCCTGACGCCGCGCCTGGCCTGGCTTGGCGCGATCGCCCGCCTGCCGGGCTGCTACAGCATCGTGCGCGCCGTCTACCGCTTGGTTGCCCGCTACCGCTATCGGCTGTTCGGCCGCACATCCTGTTCGGACGGGGTCTGTTCCTTTAATAGGGAGTTTGCAGAGCAAACTCTCACCGCAACCCGCCGGGCGCCATCAGACGGAGGCAACGATGAATCAGATGAGACCGGATCAACCGTTAAAATCACCCGTACATAAACGTTCGATTGCGCGATACTTGCTGATGCTGACGGCGCTTGCGCTTATGGTGTCGGGCTCTTCCAGGTGGACCGCGCATGCGGCGGTCGACGTGCCCGATACGATTCGCGTGGCGCTGTTCCTGAATGCGCCCGCAAACAATTTCGCTTCGCTCACCCCAGTCGCCACCTTGCAATCCGTTGCCGGGCTGACGATTTCCTGGCGCGATCCCGCGTTCAAGGCGGCGATCGGCAGCGAAGGAGCGGGCGTGCCCGCAAAGTTCGCATTGGACGCTTATCGCGCAATCGTGCTGGAGACGGCCGATCTGAACGGCGCCATCGCTGCGTTGAAGAAGCTGCAGGCTTCCTCGAATGCGGCATTCCTTACCCGCCTGACGAAGTCGGGCAAGCCGGTCTACCAAGTGTCGGAAGGTGTCTACGGCACGACGGCGGACGCGGCATCCGCGCTGGCCAAATGGCAGGCGGCCGGCGTCGCTGCGGGGGTTGCGCCGCTCGGGAATCCGAAGGTCGCGGGGCCGTGGGCGGCGGAAGCCGGTCCTTACGGGGGCTTGGCGGAGGCGGAAGCGGCCGCGGCACAGATGGGTGCGGTGGGACTGGATGCCTACGCGGCGGTGAAAGCGGCGAACGGCGCGCTCGTATATGTCGTCAGGATCGGCCAAGAGACGAGCGCCGCGGCAGCCGCCGCTCTGCAGCAAGCGGCCGCTGCCGCGGGCGGTCTGAACGTGCGCACGCCTGCGGAAGATGAGCCTTATGTGCTCATCCGCAACGATATGACCGTATATGCGGCGGCGGGACAGGCGGCGAAGCTGTATGCGATGCCGGCTTCCGCCAGCGTCGTGCTGCGGGTCGAACCGGCAGGCGTCGGCGCGATTCAGATCGTCGAGCGGGGCAACCGGTCTTATCGCGGCGCGATGGAGATGAGCGTGTTCGGGGGCTCGCTTGCGGTCGTGAACGAGATCGGGTTTGAGCAGTATCTCTATTCCGTCGTGGGAGCGGAAGTCGGACCGGGCTGGCCGCCGGAAGCGCAGAAGGCGCAGGCGGTCGCTGCGCGTTCTTACGCGCTCGCTTCGGGCGCGGGCTTCCAGATCGCCCAAGTCGTCGATACGACGCGCTCCCAGGTGTACAACGGGATCGGGTCGGAAAATCCGAATTCCACGGCAGCCGTCGATGCGACGGTCGGAGAAGTGTTGACATACGAAGGCCAAATCGTCGAAGCCGTCTTCTCCTCCAATGCGGGAGGCATGACCGCGGACAACCGGACGGAAGGCTGGGGCAACGATACCGGCTACATGGTCGGCGGAACGCCCAGTCCGGACGACGGACCGCTGGAAGGCTTGGCGGATTGGTACGACGTCGCGCTGGCCAGCGGCCAGCGCGGCTATATTCGCGGCGACCTGCTCGCCGACGCCGGAAGCAATGCCGCCGGCGTCGGGACGATGACCGTGACGGCCAACGATGTGGCGATGCGCGTGCGTCCGATGATCGAAGCAAGTGTAGAACCGATCGCGCGGCTGTCCGCCGGGACGATCGTTGTGCCGCTCGGCAAAGTCCGCGAGAATTCCGCCTATAGCTGGGTGGAAGCGCCTATGGACGCGAGTACTTTGCTGGCTTCGCTGAATAAATACGTCAAAATCCCGGATGCGCAGCTGTTGACGCTGGAAGTGTCGGAACGCGGACCGTCCGGCCGGGTGACGCAGATGAGCGTGAACGGTACGCCTTATACTTTGAAGACGCCGGATAGCTGGCGCAGTGCGCTTGGCGGCATTCGCAGCACGCTGCTGGACGTCGAGGAGACGGCCAGGCTGCGGATCGAGGGATCGGATGGCACTATTCGCGACCTGCCTTCGCAGAACGGCGGCGGAACGCTGCAGGTCGTCGGGGCGGACGGTGCCGCGCAGCCTGCGGAAGGGACGGACTTGTTCGTGCTGGATGCGTCCGGCCAGGCGCGGGTCGTCACGTCAAAGCCGGCCTTTGTCATGAAGGTCAAAGGATATGGCCACGGCATGGGCATGTCGCAATTCGGGGCGAAGAAGCTGGCAGAACAAGGGAATGACTATCGGATGATTCTGCAATACTATTACAAGAATGCGATACTGGAGAAGGATGCAGGCCAATGAACGTCAGCGATTTCGATTTTGAACTGCCGGAGCGGCTGATTGCCCAGACGCCGCTGGCGGAACGCACCGCTTCCCGGTTGCTCGTCCTGCATCGCGATGACGGCCGGGTGGAGCACCGCGGGTTTACCGACCTGGCGGACTATCTGGGGCCTGGCGATACGCTGGTGCTGAACGATACGCGGGTGCTTCCCGCCCGCTTGATCGGCGTGAAGGCGGACACGGGCGCCAAAGTCGAGCTGCTGCTGCTGAAGCAGCTTGAGAAAGACCGTTGGGAGACGCTCGCGCGGCCGGGAAAGAAGATACGCATCGGCACGGTGCTGCATTTCGGAGAGCGAGCCGATGGGCAGCCGCTGCTGGCGGCAACGGTGGAAGAAGAAGGCGAGATGGGCGCAAGAGTCGTGCGGTTCGCCTATCGGGGCGTATTCAACGAATTGCTTGACCGGCTCGGACAGATGCCGCTGCCGCCGTACATCAAGGAGACGCTGGACGACCGCGAGCGCTACCAGACCGTCTATGCGCAGCATACCGGCTCTGCGGCGGCGCCGACGGCGGGACTTCATTTCACCGAAGCGTTCCTGGCCAGACTCGTCACCGAAGGCGTCAAGCTGTGCCGAATCACGCTGCACGTCGGGCTCGGCACGTTCCGGCCGGTGTCGGCGGAGACGATTGAAGAACACGAGATGCATGCGGAATGGTATTCCGTCAGCGAAGAAAGCGCCGCAATCCTGAACGAGACGCAGTCGAAGGGCGGGAGAGTCGTCGCCGTCGGCACGACGAGCGCGCGGACGCTCGAGACGATCGGCCAGCGCTTCGAAGGCCGGGCGGTCTCGGCATGCAGCGGCTGGACCGATATTTTCATTTATCCGGGTTACCGCTTCCGGCTTGTGGACGCGCTGCTTACCAATTTCCATTTGCCGAAGTCGACGCTCGTCATGCTCGTCAGCGCGCTGGCCGGCCGGGACGCCGTGCTCGGCGCTTACAAGGAAGCGGTCGCCGAGGAGTATCGGTTTTTCAGCTTCGGCGACGCCATGTTCATTACATAAAAGCAACAGAAGGGACAGACAACACCGATGGCCGTTCGTTACGAATTGATCAAAACATGCGCCCAGACCGGCGCCCGGCTGGGACGACTGCATACGCCCCATGGCGTCATCGACACGCCGACGTTCATGCCGGTCGGCACGCAAGCGACCGTCAAGGGGATCAGCCCGGAGGAACTGGACCGCCTCGGCGCCCAGATTATTCTGAGCAATACGTATCATCTGTTCCTGCGTCCCGGACACGAATTGGTCCGTGAGGCGGGCGGTTTGCACCGGTTCATGAATTGGGATCGGCCGATCCTGACGGACAGCGGCGGCTTCCAGGTATTCTCGCTCGCGGACAATCGCAAGATCACCGAAGAAGGCGTGCAATTCCGCTCCCATCTGAACGGCGACAAGCTGTTCCTGTCCCCCGAGACCGCGACGGCCGTGCAAAATGCGCTCGGCTCCGACATTCTGATGGCTTTCGACGAATGCCCGCCGTACCCGGCCGAATACGAATACGTCAAGCAATCGACCGAGCGGACGAGCCGCTGGGCCGAGCGCTGCCTGAAAGCCCATGCCAGGCCGCACGATCAGGCGCTGTTCGGCATCGTGCAGGGCGGCATGCACGCGGATCTGCGCCGTCAAAGCGCGGCGGATTTGACTTCCCTTGATTTTCCGGGGTATTCTATTGGTGGATTGAGCGTTGGCGAGCCCAAGCCGCTCATGTACGAAATGTTGGAGGAGACCGTTCCGCACCTGCCGTCCCATAAGCCACGATACTTGATGGGCGTCGGTTCGCCGGATGCGCTCGTCGAGGGGAGCATGCGCGGGATCGACATGTTCGATTGTGTGCTGCCGACACGGATCGCGCGCAACGGCACGGTCATGACGAGTCAAGGTCGGCTGGTCGTCCGCAACGCCAAGTACACGAACGATTTTTCGCCGCTCGACCCGGCATGCGACTGCTATGCGTGCCGTCATTATTCCCGGGCCTATATCCGCCACCTGGTCAGGGCGGATGAGATGTTCGGACTGCGACTGACCACGATACATAACCTGCATTTTCTGGTTTCCTTAATGCGGCAGGTCCGAGAGGCGATCCAGGGCGATCGACTGCGCGATTTCCGGGATGAATTTTTTGAAGCATACGGGATGTCCGGCAACGAGAGCGGCTTCTGAGAAAGGGGGGAACAACTATGTGGCTGTCCGGTTCAGGCAGCAACCTGTTCGTGACATTGGCGCCGTTCGTGCTGATGTTTGCCATCTTCTATTTCCTGCTGATCCGTCCGCAACAGAAGAAATCGCGGGAGCGCAATTCGATGCTGAATGCGCTGAAGAAGGGCGACAAAGTGACGACGATCGGCGGTATGCACGGCACGATCGATGTCATCACGGACGATACCGTGGTGCTGAAGGTGAATGACGCGACGAAGCTGACGTTCGACCGATCCGCGATCAACAACGTATCGGCCAAAACGGCAGAATCGTCCGGGAACGCTTGACCCTGATTTATTCAAACAAGCCATGGAGCCGTCCAGCGAATGCCGCGCATCGCTAGACGGCTTTCGTCGTCTGCGCCGCGGCCTCGGATGCCGGGCGAAGGGCGGAGCGATCGGCCTTCTCGCCTACTTTCATGCCGATCCATACGCTGAACGCCGCAAGCAGCACGCCGCCGACCGCATCGGTCAACCAGTGGATGCCCAGGTAGAATATGGCGAATACGATGACAGCGGCGTTGATCCAGGCGAATATCGCCCAGCGGCGAATGCCCGAGCGGGCAGCGAGCAACGCCATCGTGACGGAAATCGACGTATGCAAGCTTGGGAAACAGTTGTCGATGCCCGAAAAGCCGCGATAATCCCGTTCGAAGGCGGGAAAGGCGTCCAGCATCAGGAACCGGATCTGCGGATGCGCGAACCAGGCTTCATTGACGGGGATGAACCAGTACATCGGCAGCGCGATCGCGTAATTGAGCAGCAAGGCGGTGCAGAACGCATAGTACATTTTCATGCTTGCCCCGGAGGAGTAGATGCCTAAAGATGCGATCATTACGGATTGAAAGACGACGACATAGAAGAAAGCGCATATCGTCGTTAATGTGCCGGACTGCAGCAGCGTCTGCAGCCAGACGTGCCAATCTCCCTCCCAGCCGGTCAGCGGGGCGGTGAGGTCGTAGCGGACGCCATAGGCGTTTTCCCACTTCAATTCGAACGTGTTGATGAGAAGGATGGAGGCCGTCGCCGCCAAAAACAAAACATATTTGCGAGAGGTCAGCAGCCCGCGGACAATCCGGTACAACGGGTCGAGCGGCTGCCGCCCGGTGCCGAGCCACAGCAGGACGGCAGTCGTCACAGCCGTGTAAATCTGTACGGACAGAGGGAAATCAAACATCGTATGCGGATCCTCCTGGCGTCATGGTGAAGGGACACAAGCTAGCTTAGAGTATACCATAACACGAAGCGGATTCCCCTCACCGGTCAGCGGCTTGGCCGGGGCGTCCCCGTATTCACGCCGATCATGCCGCCGAATGCGCCTGCCAGACAGGCCACGCCGAGCAGTGCCGCGATGCGGAGCGACCAATCGGTATCCATCGCGAGGAAGCTTGCGATCACGACGAGCAGTGCGTATATGGCGCCGCTCACGGCTCCGAAATACCAGCCTTTGCGGCCGGATCGTCGGGCCGATACGAAGCCTCCGGCAAGGGAAGCCGCGCCGTGGATGCCGAACACCCACGGAAGGATGCCGTCTTCCCTGAGCGAGCTGACGGCGAGCAGGGCAGACAGCAGCAAGGCGCCGATGCCGAGCCAGATGCAGGACCAGATCAAGCCGGATAAGACGGGAGACGAAATGCGGACTTTCCCTAAGCGGGACAGCGGATTCATGCGCACCACTCCTCGAACGTTCGTATTTGTTCCATATATATGGCCGGTCCTGTCCGGGTAGTACAGGCATTGCCTGCCCAAGGTTCAATGAAACAGCTTGCCGATGAACGGGATTCTGGCCGCATCGCGCCGATCGATAAGCTTCATCATAATCAGCAGAAGCAGGTAGAGCAGGAGGGAAGCGCAAGAAGAGACGGCCAAATTCAGGCTGTCTTGCGGCAGCAAGCGGGAATTCCACAGCCAGAGCGCGCCGGCACCCATCATGACCATGGCGGCGCTCACTTTCAGAAAGTCGAAAGGCGCCATGCGAAACCCGGTCAAGCGGGCGACGCTGAACCAGTGCAGCAACGTGACCAGCACCATGTTGACGCCGATCGCGATGACCGCGCCGAGGATGCCGAATTCCGGCTGTGTGGCCAACTGCACGATCAGTACGAGCTTGACGGCAGCGCCCGCGAACGTATTGAACAAGGCGGTGCCCGGCCGGTCGAGCGCTTGCAGCGCTGCCTGGAGCGGGGCTTGCATGTACAGGAACACGGCAATCGGCGCCATCCAGCGCAGCATGCCCGCCATCGAGTGGTCGCCGTACAGCAGTTGGCACAGAGGCTCCGCGAGCAGTCCCATCAGGACGATGAAAGGAGCGCCGGTGACGACCGCAAGCCGCATGGACTGGTTCAGCCGCTTGTGTATTGTTCGCCAGTCTCCGCGGGCAGCCGCATCGGACAAGGAAGGGACGAGCGAGACGGCGAGCGAATGCGTCAGGACGCCCGGCAGCAGCAGCACGGGAATGACCATGCCCTGCAGCGCGCCGTATTGCGCGGTTGCGGCAGCAGCGGTCAATCCGGCGGCGGCCAGGCTGCGGGCGATCAGAATCGATTCCAGCAAATAAGAGAGCGAGCCGATCAGCCGGCTTCCGGTGACGGGAATGGCGATGCCGAGCAGGCTGCGGTAGATGGAGTCGCCGGTCTGGCGTGCATGCCGGCCGGTCGCCGTCGCTTCCCTGGACTCGGGGTTCATGCGGCGCTCTCTTGCCACCAGACGCCATAGGACGAGCAAGCCGGCCAATTCGCCGATGACCATGCCGAGTACGGCGCCGCCCGCGGCAGCTTCCAGGCCGTAAGGGATCAGCAGGGCGGCCAGCCCGAGGGAAAGGACGATCCGTACGAGCGTTTCCGTCGTCGAGGAATAGGCGCTCGGCAGCATGTTCATCTTACCTTGGAAATACCCCCGCCAGATCGAAGCGACGGCTGCGAGCGGGAGGACGGGAATCATGATCAGAAAAGCCGAATGCACGCGCGGATCGGTCATGACATCGGTGGCGATCCATTCAGCCAAGCCGACGCAGGCGACCGATGCGATCAGGCTGGCGGACAACGCCAGCTTCATGGCGCTGCGCACGATGAGTCGGACGCCGGAGACATCGCCCTGCGAGTCCGCTTCCGCCACCAGCTTGGCCACGGCCAGCGGCAAGCCGCCGACGATGACGGTCAAGAGGACGATCATGAACGGATAGACGAGTTGGATCAAGCCGACCCCTTCTGCCCCGATCATGCGGGGCAAGGCGATGCGCGGCACGAATCCGAGTATCCGATTGATCAATCCGGCGGCCAGCAGGATCATGGCGCCATGGATGAAAGTTTGTTTGCGTTCGGACAAGCGTTGTCCCCCCTAAGAGCGGTTATATTATGTGTATGCCGAGGTTGTCCCGCTTCATGCCATGCGGGAGGGAACCGTATTTTCGCGCATTCCCGGGCAGGAAATCGAGCAACCGATGGCGAACCAAGTAAAAGCGGCAATCAATCGGAGCTTCGTTACGGCATGTCCAAGTTAATCTTGGACGCGCGATATGTGTTTCCGTACGGCAAGCAGGCAAGGGAGGGAATGACGGGATGGCGGAATGGAACGAACGGGGCAAGTCTCTTGAAGATGAGGATCTGGACGGGCAAGCGGACTCGGCAGTAACGGAAGCGGAGAAATCTTTGCTGTTGGCAGGAATGACGAACAGTACGCAAGCGGAAGATACGCCGGAAGAGGATCCTCCGACTGAAGATTCGCCAGCGGAAGATGCGCCGGAAGAGAATCCTTCGACTGAAGATGCGCCTGTCTCCGTGCAATCGGATGAAGAAGAGATGAATGCGATGATCGAGCAGTTGTGCATGAGCAAAGCGGAGGAGTTTCGGTTGATCGGATATGAGCACGTGAACGGGCAGGACATCTGGGAATGCGTCAGCGACAAGTACCACAAGAAAGGCACGCCGCCGCTGTACCAGGTTGTCAACGACATTTTATCGCTGAAGGTGACGCAGTTCATGAACTACATCACTTTGAACATGTACAGGGGAGACCATCGCGGATAGAGGGGCGCGCACGAGCGGGATTTCTGCCAGACGGCGGGGTCCCGTTTGCTTGTGGGCCGCCGGATACCGGATGCTCCAAGCGGTGGTTCGACGCGCAATCCGAGCTATTCGGACAAATTGACTTCTTTTTGGGCACGTAGGTATAATAGGAACATTGAGGACGGAAAGGGGTCGGCAACAAGGATGAAGCGACTGCTCGCATTCGTGCTCGTCGTTGTCGTGATGTTTGCGGTCATGGGCGTGACGACGCCGGGATTGCTGGACAAGACGAAGCTGGGGCTGGATTTGAAAGGCGGCTTCGAGATTTTGTACGAGGCGCAGCCAATTGTGGAAGGGGGCACCATCACCAGGGACGCGCTGCGTCAGACAGCCAAGAGCCTGGAGAAGCGGGCCAACCAGAATGGGGTCGGCGAACCGGAAGTAACGCCGGAAGGAAAAACCCGGATTCGCGTGAAAATCGCCGGCGTGGCGGACGAAGGGAAGCTGCGCGATCTGATGAAGCGCCCGGCCAACCTGGAATTCCGCAGCGCGGACGGATGCGCGAGTGCAACCGATTATTGCAAGGTTGAACTTAGGGGCGACGAGTTCGTCGAAAATGCTGCCAAAGTGGAATTCGATACGCTGCACAATCCGCTTGTGGCGATCAAGGTCAAGGACAAAGCCAAGCTGGCGGAAATTTCGACGCGCCTCGTTCAGAAGCGGCTGGCCATTATGCTGGATGGCGAACTGATCACCGATCCGGTCGTGCAAGTGCCGCTCACGGACGGTTCGGCCGTCATCGAAGGGCAGGAGACGGTCGAGAAGGCGAACAATCTGCGGGATATTATCAATCTCGGGGCGCTGCCGCTGAAGCTGACGGAGAAATATACGCAAAGCGTCGGGGCCACCTTGGGCCAGAAGTCGCTGGAAGAAACCGCGCTTGCGGGCGCGATCGCCTCCGTCTTGATTTTGGTGTTCATGCTCGCTTTTTATCGGGCGCCCGGGTTTATCGCAGTCATCTGCATGATTATTTACGTCTGGATGCTGCTCGGCGTATTCTGGCTCATGGGCGCGACGCTGACGCTGCCGGGCATCGCGGCTTTCATCCTCGGTATCGGTATCGCAGTCGATGCCAACATCATTACGGATGAGCGGATCAAGGAAGAACTGCGCAGCGGCAAGACGCTGAATTCGGCGCTTCGCTCCGGCTCCAAGAACAGCTTGCGCACGATCATCGACGCGCACGTCACAACGGCGATCGCGGGCGTGGTGCTGTTCTATATGGGACAAGGCTCCGTCAAAGGCTTCGCCGTCGTTCTGATCTGGAGTATTGTGATCAATATCGTCACGAACGTCATTTTTACACGAATTCTGCTGCACATGCTCGTTCAGAGCGGACACTTTGCGAAGCCTTGGTACTTCGGAGTAAGGGAGAGTGATATCCGTGCGCTCTGAGTATAATTCGAGTAAATTTGACTTCGTCAAGTCCAGCAAGAAGTTTTTTATCATCTCTATCGTTGTCACAGTGATCGGGATCGTATCGCTGGCGATTCACGGACTGAATTATGGAATCGACTTCCAATCCGGCACTTCTGTCGATGTTACACTGTCCAAGGCAGTAGACAAGGAAACGACAGAGCAATTTCTGAAAACGCAAGAGTTGGGCGAACATACGCTGACAACGGCTCCGAATCGCTTGACGATCCGCTTCAAAGAAGCGTTGGACGATGTACAGGAGAAGGCTTTTCGCGCTAACTTCTCGGCGCAGATCGACGATCAGGCCGAGTACGAGGTCAACATCGTCGATGCGGATATCGCCGTCGAACAGCAGCGCAATGCCTTGATCGGCATGTTGGTCGCTTGCCTGGGCATAGTCATTTACATGAGCATCCGCTTCGAATGGCGGTTCGGTCTGGCGGCGGTCATCGGCTTGGCGCATGACGCGTTCATCGTTATCAGCATCTTCTCGATCTTCCAGTGGCAAGTCAACTTGCCGTTTATCGTTGCAGTATTGACGATCATCGGGTACTCGGTCAACGACACGGTCGTTATCTTCGACCGGATTCGCGAGAATATGCGATTCGCAAAGCTGAAGACTCCAGCCGATGTCGTGCTGCTGGTCAACCGCAGCGTATGGCAGACGCTGACGCGTTCGATCAACACGGTCGTTACTGTGCTTGCCGGAGCTATCTGCTTGTTTATCTTCGGCAGCGAATCAATCCGGTTGTTCTCGCTGGCCATGGTGATCGGATTGTTCGTCGGCGCTTATTCTTCCATCTTCATCTCAAGCCCGCTGTGGTTGATCTTCCGGGGCGACTCGGTTCCAAAAAGACGCGCGAAAGCGGCAAGTTGATCGGATACGGGAACTGTCCTCCACACGCGGTAACGAAACGGGTCCGCGGGTGGAGCAGCGGACTTTGTAAGGAGTGGCTCAAGTGGAGATGAATCAGCGGGCCGGGTCGGCTGAACGCGGTGCTCTGGTTTCGGTATGCGGGCTGCTCGGTTTATCCTTGTTCAAGGGCGCGGCCGGTTGGCTCACGGGCAGCAAGGCACTGCTCGCGGACGCTTGTCATACGGCTGCGGATTGCGCCGGCTCGTTCACGTCCTATATGGGATTGAAAGGCACGCGCAAATCGCAAGTGCAACCGCAGCGATCCGAATCGCTGCCGGCGATCGTCCTGTCGACACTGCTGTTGGTCGCGGGACTCGAAATCGGCATCGCTTCCGTCCGGTCGGCCGCGGCCGGGCCGGACGAAGCCCGCGGCTGGGGCGCCGTAGCCGCAGTAGTCGCCGGAATGACGGCCAGGGAATGCTTGATCCATTACAAGCGCCGTCAGGATTCGAAATTGGGTATTCGATCCGACAAGCCGTCGATGATCCGGTCGGACCGGGCGGCATCGCTCGTCGTCTTGGCCGGGACAACGTCCGCGATGGCCGGCGATTGGCTGGATATGCCGGAATTGTACGTACTCGATCCCCTCGCCGGGGTCGTCGTATCGGCGCTCGTCCTGCGAAGCGGCATTCTGCTCGTGAAGGGCATCTTGCGCCATACGGAACAGGAGAGCTGCTGCGAAGTCGACGTGCAAGTGATCCGGGATGCGATCCGCTGCACGGACGGCGTCATCTCGGTGAACGAAGTGCGTGCCCGGGAGCACGGCCATTACGTCGTCGTGGATGCGATCATCCTGGTCAATCCGCGGATCAGCGTGACGGAAGGCCAGGATATTGCGCAGCGCGTAAAGCGGCACTTGACCAAGCGGTTTCTGCATGTTGCCGAAGTGGTCGTGCAAGTGCAGCCGTACGACCCGGGTTATCCGTACAAATCCAATCAGGACGAACAATGGCCGACGATCGTGCAATAAGGATCGATATTTATGGAATGACCCATGGATTCCGCCGCCGGCTCAGGCGGCGGAATTTACTTTCTAAGCGAGAAGGGAGTGCTTGGATATGATACCGGCCCGATACCGCTGGCAATGGCAGCAGCCAAGCGAGGAGCTGGCCCGCGATTGGTCGGTTAGGCTGAACATCCCGCTGCTGGCCGCCCGCGTACTCGTATCCCGAGGCTTCGCGGAGGACGACGCGGCAGCGCTGTTCCGGCCCGTCGAGGCAGATTCCCTGGAGGACCCGATGCGGCTGAAAGGCATGCCCGCGGCTGTCGAGCGCATCGGGCGGGCGATTGCGCAAGGCGAACGGATCCGGGTGTACGGCGATTACGATGCGGACGGGGTCACTTCCACCGCATTAATGCATAGACTCTTGACGCGGCTCGGCGCCACTTTCGATACCTATATTCCACATCGCAGCCTGGAAGGCTACGGCTTGAATCTGGCGGCCGTGGATCTGGCGGCAGAGGCGGGCGTCAACTTGATCCTTACCGTGGACAACGGGATCAGCGCTGGAGAGCAGGTCGATTATGCGCGCAAGCTCGGCATCGATGTCGTTGTGACGGACCATCACGAACCGCCTGCCGAGCTGCCGGTTGCGGCCGCGCTGGTCAATCCGAAGCAGCCGGGCTGCGATTACCCGAACAAGGGATTGTGCGGCGCCGGCGTGGCGTTCAAGCTCGCGCACGCGCTGCTCGGCCGGCCGGTGCCGGAATGGTCCGACTTGGCGGCGATCGGCACGATTGCCGATCTGATGCCGCTCGTTGGCGAGAATCGCCTGATCGTGCGCATGGGACTGGCACGAATCCGGCGCCAGCCGACCGTCGGCATTCGCGCTTTGGCGACCGTGTGCAAGACGGATCCGGCCGATCTGACGAGCGGACGCATCGGGTTCGCGCTAGGGCCCCGGTTGAACGCGGGAGGCCGGCTGGATCGTGCGGACGGAGCTGTCCGGCTGCTGACGACGGACGATCCGGCGGAAGCGGAATCGCTGGCGCAGGAGCTCGACCGGCTGAACGCTCAGCGGCAGCACATGGTCGAGTCGACGATCGAAGAGGCGCAGACGTTGTGGCAGGAGAAGCGGCATGCGGGACGAAAAGTCATCGTGCTGTCGAGCCCCGACTGGCATGCCGGCATCGCCGGCCTGGTCGCCTCCAAGCTGGTGGAGCGGTATTATCTTCCGGCGATCGTGCTGGCGGAAGATCCCGACACGGGCCTCGCGAAAGGCTCGGCGCGCTCGATTGACGGCTTCGATTTGCACGCTGCCTTGACGGCTTGCTCGGAGCTTATGGAGCACTTCGGAGGCCATCAGGCGGCCGCGGGGATGACGATCCGAACGGAACGTCTGGCTTCGTTGGAGGATAAGCTGCACCAATGGGCGGAAGAGCGGCTGCAGCCGGAGGATTGGCTGCCGAAGAAGCAAGCGGACCTCGCATGTACGCTGGAAGAGATGACGCTGGATGCAGCGGAAGCGCTTGGTCGGCTCGAACCGTTCGGCAACGGGCATCCGGTCCCGCGCTTGATGGTCGAAGGGGCGGTCGTGCGGGAATGCCGCTTGCTTGGCAAGGAAGGCAAGCATATCCGCCTGACCGTAGCCCAGTCGGGTCGGACGATCGAAGCGGTCGGGTTCGGCATGGGCGGCATGGCGGAAAGCTTGACGGAAGGCCGGGAACTGGACCTGCTTGGGGAGCTCGCCGTGAACGAGTGGAACGGCCGCAGAAAAGCGCAGTTCACCATGCAGGATCTTAGAAGCGACGAATGGCGCTGGATCGATCGCCGGGAGGCCGCTGAGCGAGAGACCGAACGGCAATTGGAAGCGCTGGCCGCTGCGGAAGGAGAAGGGCTGCGGATCGGGTGCGCTGCTGCGCGAATGGCAGAGCGGCTGTCGCCTTTGGCGGATGCTTATGGCTCGAGCGTATTCGTATATGGCGACGCCGCGAGCGCCGATGCGCCGGCTGCCAGAGAGTCGGCAGCAGCCCGGGAATCAGGGCTTTGCATGCCTGGCGAGTCGCTGCCGAAGCTCGCGCTCGTCGGTCTGCCTGCAAGCGAGAACGATATCCGCTCGCTCGCGCGTCTCTTGCTTGATGGGGCGGGATGGGCGGCGATTTACCTGTTTGCGGACCGAACACCGGCACGGCAAACGCCGCTTGTGCTGAGCAGGGACGATTTCGCGCGCGCGTACAAGCGATTCCGCGAACAAGGCGCTTGGGACGTACATAACGGAAGCTTCTTCCACGAGGCGGCGGAAACAACGGGATTGGCCCCGGCTGCGATCGAGCTTGCGGAACAAGTCTTCCTCGAACTCGGATTCATTCGCGCAAACGGAGACGACAGGGAGCTTGAAGCCCATCCGCCGCGGCGCAATCTCGAGCATTCGCCGCGATACCGGCACATGCTGTGGGATGCGGAAGCAGCAGCCTTCCCTGATTGGCCGCTGGAGCGGCTGAAATCGTGGGGGAAGCGGATCCGCCGGGACGGACCCGAGCCGGGTTCAGAACGCGAATCCGCATCCGGCGTCTAGTCAGGCGCGAGGCAAAAAGTGTATAATCGTCTACGGACAGTTCCATAAGAAGGAGCAGGATCAAAACCGATGGACTTTAAAAATTATATCCGGGTCATCCCCGATTTCCCGCAGCCCGGCATTCGGTTCAAGGATATTACGACATTGCTCAAAGACGGCGCGGCGTATCGCGAAGCGATAGAAGCGATGAAGCGGCAAGTCGCGCACCTTCAGATCGACCTGGTCGCAGGTCCCGAGGCGCGCGGTTTCGTCATCGGAGCCCCGCTGGCGCTGGCGCTCGGCGTCGGCTTCGTGCCGATCCGCAAATCGGGCAAGCTGCCGGGAGACACGATCGAGGCCGCTTACGACTTGGAATACGGCAAAGACCGCCTGGCCATGCACAAGGATGCGATCCAGCCCGGACAGAAGGTGCTGATCGCAGACGATCTGCTTGCGACCGGCGGCACGATTTCAACGACGATCAACTTGATTCGTCAGCTTCAGGGCGATATCGTCGGCGCAGCATTCCTCATTGAACTGAGCTACTTGAACGGCCGCGGCAAGCTGCAGGGCATTGAAGTGTCCTCGCTCGTTACTTACTAAGACCATATGCAAAACGCCGCTGACCCTTTCCCGCGAAAGGTTCCGGCGGCGTTTTCTGTTTCGGCAGTCAGATCAGTGCCCGGCTTCCCGTTCGTTCGACAGTCCGCTCACTTCGAACAGCTTGAACAGCAAGCTGAGGACGATCGAGACGACGGTGGCGAGCGCCATGCCGGACAGCGAGAAGTCGCCGATGACGAGCTTGACGCCGGACAATCCGGTCACGAGTACGACGGTCGTCAGCAGCAGATTGGACGCCCGGCTGTAATCCACTTTCGATTCGACCAGCATGCGCAGGCCGGAAGCGGCGATGACCCCGAACAGGAGAAGCGAGACGCCGCCCATGACCGGACCGGGAATCGCCTGGATGAGTGCGGAGAAGCTGCCCAGGAACGAGAGGAGAATCGCGAACACAGCCGCCCCGCCGATGACGAAGGTCGAGTAGACGCGCGTAAGGGCGAGCACCCCGATGTTCTCGCCATACGTTGTATTCGGCGTCGATCCGACGAACCCCGAGAGGATCGTCGAGAGACCGTTGCCGAGCATGGACCGGTGCAGGCCGGGATCCTTGGACAAATCCTTGCCTACGATATTGCCGGTGACGATCAAGTGGCCGATATGCTCGGCGATGACGACAAGCGACGCGGGCAGGATCGTCGCGATCGCCACCCATTTGAATTCCGGCGCCGTGAAGGTCGGCCAGGCGAAGAACGACGCTTCGCGAACGCCGGAAAAGTCGGCCATGCCCATTAGCCATGCCAGAACATACCCGAATACGATGCCGATCAGGATCGGAATGATCTTGAAGAAGCCGCGGAACAGAAAATTCCCGAGCACGGTGACCGCGAGCGTTGCCGTGGACAGCAGGATCTGATCGGAGTGAGGAGCCCAATCGGGCTTTCCGTCCGTAATCCATCCGGCCATCTGGCCGGCTACCGGAACGAGTTCGAGACCGATGACCATGACGATAGCGCCCATGGCCGCCGGCGGAAAGACGACATTGATCCAGCCCGTGCCGGCCAGCTTCACGATCCAGGCGACGAGCGCGAAGACGACGCCCGCCGCGATGAATCCGCCGAGGGCGGCGGGATATCCGAGGTTCGGGGCGCTGACCGTGCCAATCACGGCGCCCGCGGGCGCGATGAAGGCGAAGCTGGACCCGAGATACGCCGGTATTTGGCCGCGGCAGATCCAGATGTACAGCAAGGTGCCGATACCGTTCATGAGCAGACAAATGGCTGGATCTACGCCGAGCAGCGTCGGTACGAGCACGGTCGAGCCGAACATGGCAAACAAGTGCTGCAGGCTAAGGAACAAGCTTTGGCCCAGCGGTGGCCGTTCATTGACGCCAATCTCTCTAACCACTCAATCGTTCCTCCCGAAACGTCATATTCGCAAGTCTTCCCCATCGTACAACATTTGACAACCTTCGAGAATGTAACCGCCTTCCATTTTGAAAGCAGATCTTTCCGCTTCCGCAGCGGGCCCAATCGACGTCGACGGTTGACGGTTTCCGCCGCCAAGAGGCATAATGTAAGGTATACGTGCTATGGAGCCACCCGGCGGCACGGCCGCCGTAGAAAGGATAAAGCAATGGGCATCGAGCAGCTTCTCGAGAAAGCTTCTTCCTATATGAAAGATCAGGACGTGAAGCGAATACGGGACGCCTATGACTACGCAGAAGAAGCGCATCGCGGCCAGACGCGAAAGTCCGGTGAACCTTATATCCTGCATCCCGTCGCCGTCGCGGAAATATTGGCGGGCATGCAGATGGACGTCGCCACGGTAGAGGCGGCGTTATTGCACGATGTCGTGGAAGATACGACCGTGACGCTGAGCGATCTGGAGGCCCGGTTCGGCAAGACGCTGACAGGACTCGTCGACGGCTTGACGAAGCTGGAGCGCATTCAGTTCCGCTCGAAGGAAGAGCAGCAGAACGAGAATTATCGCAAAATGTTCGTGGCGATGGCCAACGATATCCGCGTCATTCTGATCAAGCTGGCGGACCGGCTGCACAATATGCGCACGCTCAAGTTTCAGTCGGAGGACAACCAGCGGCGGATCGCGCACGAGACGCTGGAAATCTACTGCCCGATCGCGCACCGGCTCGGGATCAGCACGATCAAATGGGAGATGGAAGACATCGCGCTGCGCTTCCTGAACCCGCAGCAATATTACCGGATCGCGCATCTGATGAAGATGAAGCGGGTCGAGCGCGAGCAATATATCAACGAACTGATCGCCAGAATCCAGGAGAAGCTGACCGAGATGGGCATCCATGGCGATCTGAGCGGCCGTCCGAAGCATATTTACAGCGTCTATAAGAAGATGACGACGAAGAACAAGCAATTCGACGAGATTTACGATTTGCTGGCGATCCGCATTCTGGTGGACAACGTGAAAGACTGCTATGCAACGCTCGGCATCATCCACACGCTGTGGAAGCCGATGCCCGGACGCTTCAAGGATTATATCGCGATGCCCAAGGCGAACATGTATCAGTCGCTGCACACGACAATCGTCGGTCCGACCGGCGAGCCGACCGAAGTCCAGATTCGCACCTACGAGATGCATCGGACGAGCGAATTCGGGATCGCGGCGCATTGGGCGTACAAGGACGGCAAGGAACAAGGCGTCGCGGCCGGCAGCTTCGGCGATAAAATGAACTGGTTCCGTGAAATCATCGAGCTTCAGCAGGAAACCCGGGATGCGGCGGAATTCATGGAATCGCTCAAGATGGACTTTTTCACCGATCTCGTCTTCGTATTTACGCCAAAGGGCGAAGTGTTCGAGCTGCCGGCCGGGTCCGTGCCGCTCGACTTCGCCTACCGCATCCATACGGAAGTCGGCAACCGGACGATCGGAGCCAAGGTGAACGGGCGGATCGTGCCGCTCGACCACAAGCTGCACACGGGCGACATCGTCGAGATTCTGACTTCCAAGCATTCGTACGGGCCGAGCCAGGACTGGCTCAAAATCGCGCAATCGTCCCACGCCCGGGCGAAAATCCGGCAATGGTTCAAGAAAGAGAGACGCGAGGAGAACGTCGACAAAGGCCGCGACATGCTGGAGCGGGAGCTGCGGCGCATCGGCGTGGAGCCGTCGGAATGGATGACGGACGACAAGCTGCAGGAAGTCGCCAAGAAATTCACGTTCAACGATATCGAAGACATGATGTCAGCCATCGGCTTCGGCGGCATTACAGCGGCGCAGATCTGCACCCGTCTGACGGAGAAGCTGCGCAAGGAAGCGGAAGCCGCGCAGCAAATCCAGTTGACGAACACGGTCAAGGAGCTTAAAGCAAGCCCCGGCAGCAGTGCCGCAGCCGCATCGCGGAAGCGGGCGAATCACGGCATCAAGGTGAAGGGCGCCGACAATTTGCTCGTCCGGTTCGCCCGCTGCTGCAATCCGGTGCCGGGCGATGAGATCATCGGCTATATTACGCGCGGGCGGGGCGTGTCTGTGCACCGCATCGACTGCTCGAATATTCCGGCCGTGAACGCCGACGACGAAGAAGCGGCGCGCGTGATCGAGGTGGAATGGGAAGAGGCGGTAGAGGCCAATTACAGCGTGGAGATCGAAATTCTCGGGCATGACCGCAGAGGCTTGCTGAACGAAGTGCTGCAGGCCGTGTCGGAGAGCAAGACGAACATCTCCGCCGTCTCCGGCCGTTCCGACAAGAACAAGATGTCGATCATTCATATGACGATTCTCATCCGCAACAAGGACCATCTGCAATCGGTGGTGGAGAAGATCAAGCGGGTCAAGGATATTTTCTCCGTGCAGCGGATGATGCAGGGATAACATCGGAGGGTTCGAACGTGAAGGTGGTCGTACAGCGGGTGTCTGAGGCGCGCGTTACCGTGAACGGGATCGTGGTGGGAGAAATCGGGCATGGCCTGCTCCTGCTCGTCGGGATCGGCCAGGAGGACGAGGAAACCGATCTGGCGTGGATGGCGGACAAGCTGGCGGGCTTGCGGATCTTCGAGGATGACGGCGGGAAAATGAATTTGTCTGTTGTCGAAGTCGGCGGTGCGATGTTGTCGGTGTCGCAGTTTACGTTGTACGGGGATTGCCGTAAGGGGCGACGGCCGAATTTCATGGGCGCCGCCAGGCCCGAGACGGCCGAGGCGATGTATGAGCGGTTCAACGGCTTGTTGCGCGATCGCGGCTTGACGGTTGCCACAGGCCGGTTCGGCGCCATGATGGACGTCGCACTCGTCAACGACGGCCCTGTCACCTTGATTTTGGACAGCAAGTGAGGTCGGGCGACCGGGCTCTAACCAGACAAAACCCGGTTGCAGCCCCACAGTCACCGCATTTGCAGTCTCTAACCGGACAAAACCCGGTTGCAGCATCCGAACCGCTGCGCTTGCTGTCTCTAACCGGACAAGACCCGGCTGCAGCATCTCAGCCACAACGCTTGCAGTCTCTAACCGGACAAAGCCCGGTTACAGCACCTCAGCCACTGCGCTTGCTGTCTCTAACCGGACAAAACCCGGCTACAGCATCTCAGCCACTGCGCTTGCTACCTCTAACCGGACAAAACCCGGTTGCAGCCTCCGAACCACTGCGCTTGCTGTCTCTAACCGGACAAAACCCGGTTGCAGCCTCCGAACCACTGCGCTTGCTGTCTCTAACTGGACAAAACCCGGCTACAGCATCTCAGCCACTGCGCTTGCTGTCTCTAACCGGACAAAACCCGGCTACAGCACCTCAGCCACAACGTTTGCTGCCTCTAACCGGACAAAACCCGGCTACAGCACCTCAGCCACAACGTTTGCTGCCTCTAACCGGACAAAACCCGGCTACAGCATCTCAGCCACTGCGCTTGCTGTCTCTAACCGGACAAAACCCGGCTACAGCATCCGAACCGCTGCGCTTGCTGTCTCTAACCGGACAAAACCCGGTTGCAGCCTCCGAACCACTGCGCTTGCTGTCTCTAACCGGACAAAACCCGGCTACAGCCCCTCAGCCACTGCGCTTGTTGCCTCTAACCGGACAAAACCCGGCTACAGCATCTCAGCCACTGCGCTTGCTGCCTCTAACCGGACAAAAGAGACTGTCGATTAATAGATAACAGAATGCATTGCGCACGAAGCATCGCTCTTTCGCCTAGCCATCCGTCGTAACGGAACACAGAGACGTTATCCGATGAAGCGGGTTTCGCTCCAGATTGCAACGGAACACAGAGACGTTATTTCGCGGTTTCACAGTGATTTCTGCAACGTTTGTCGCGAATAAGGGTTTACCGTTCCGTTAGCTTCTACAAAACCCCCTTTTTCGCCGATTAAGGCTTCTGGGTTCCGTTACGCTGCTTACTCAGCCTGGTTTGCCCGATTCACAATTAATCGACAGTCTCCAAAACCTGGCTACAGTTCATAAATGACAGCGCGGATGGCAACACTACATGCCGTATCCCTTATCCAGATGCGAAAAGGATGAACGGTATGAGGCAATCGCGCAAAGAAGCGGAACTGGAGCGGATGATGCGAGAAACGGGCAGCGCCGACCGCAGAGAATCAAAGGCGTTCGCCGATTCGGCATCAACCGAGTTTGCCGAGGATTGGGGCGGCCGCAGCCAGGCCGGTTCCCGCAACGGCAGAAGGCATGCTCCCGGCGGAAGAGGATAGTCAACGAGGCGGCTCCCGCGGCAGAATGCCGCGGGAGCCGCTGCGTAATCAGATTAGACTTCCGCCAGCGTCACATTATCGATCCGAATGCTGTGAGGAACGAAGTCATTCCCGTCCACGTTGTCGCTTCCAAGATGAAATTGCAGCAATGCGTTCGGATCGGTATCGCCCGATACCGTGAACGTCCAGGAATGGCTGTTCATTTCTTCAGTCAGCATGATCGTTTTCGTCTCCAGGTGAAAGCCGCTTCCGCTATGTTTGATTTCTATCATCACAGGCTTGGATAAGGTAGAACTCGCATCGAAGGAGAAGGTGTAGGTTGAGCCGGATTCGAGCTGCAAGCCTCCTTGCCTCACGATCGTCGACCACTGGAACCAGCCGTCATAGGCAGTGAAATCGACCAGTAATTGTTCGTTGTCCGCGCGAATCGCCGCATTCGAGCCATCGCTCGCGATCAGATCCCAGTCGTCCGTATTGACATCGAATGTGCCGTTCAGAAGTCCGTGCCCGACGAGAGCCGGCATCGGTACTTCGACAAGGCTGACGTTGTCGATGCAGATATCGTGCGCTTCCGCAATCACGGCTCCGTCAATCGCGCCGAGCAGGAAATTGACATGCACTCCCGGATCGGTCACGCCGGCGGTGAACGTATAGCCGAACGTTCGCCATTCGTTTGTTACGTCTTCCTTGCGAACGTCCAAATATTTGCTGTAGTCTCCGCCCTTGTGCTCGACTGTAACTTGTAAGCTGCGGTCGATCGTGGATTTCGCGTCGAACGTCAGCCGGTAGCTTTTGCCCGCTTCGATCGCCACGTTTTCGTAATCGACCTGCGCCGACCAATTGTCGGTCCCCGACCCGCTCAGCGAAGTTTTCATCATTCCTTCCGTGCTCTCGACCGAGCCGGCGACTCCTTGGAAATCGGCAAAGAATGACGTCCATCCGGCCGTATCGTCATCGAAGGTGCCGTTGATGAGCTTGTTCCCCAGCGGAACGGCCAGGACGGGTTCAACGACGACATTGTCGATGAAGACGTCATGACCGGGCAGAGACGCGCTGCCTGCGAGGTTGCCGAGCAGAAACTTGAGCGATACCGTATCATCGCCCGACTTCGCGAATTCGAAGCGGTAACGCCGCATGTCCGGCGTCAACTCGACCGTCTGGTCGAAGGAGCGCTGGTAAGAGGCATTCTCCAGAATGACTTCCATCGCGCGCGGTTCAGTCGAACGGGCATCGAATTCGACCTTGTAGCGCACGCCGTTCGATACGGCCAAGCCGTCCTGAAGCAGCATGACGCTCCAGGGATTCGGTCCCACGGCGCCGATCGACATGGCGGCTTCGGAGCGGTACACCTGCGAGGTGACCGTCGCCCCTTCGATGCCGATCGATTGCCATGGCGTCATGCCCCCGTCAAACTGGCCATTAACGAGCGGAAACTGGACGACGCTCGGGTCCAGATAGTCGCTTGTGCGAACCAGCTTGATGTTATCCAGCGCGATGGCTCCGGCAGATCCGCCGACTCGCAGCGCCAGCTGCGCCTGGTCGGTCGTCGTGCCGGCCATGGTGAAGGAAACGGAAGCGGGAGACGCCGTGCCGGTCAAATGAACCGTTTGCAGTTCATATACTTCGCTGCCATCGTGACTGACGAGCGAGACTTCGATGTCTCTGGCCGGGGCTGCGCTGCCGTCCAGCGTAAGGCGATACTGCTGGTCTTGAATGAGCCGGATGCCCTTCTGCACGATCTGTACCTGGTCAGGGGTCGTCCCGCCGTTCACGATACCGAGCTCGAGTATGCGCTCGTTTGCATCGACGGCGGCGGTTGCAGTTGCCCCGCCGGACGTCAGCAGATGCCAGTACGACAGCCGGTTCGGCTCTCCTTGATCGAATGTCCCATTGTATACATGGTTGCCGTCCGGTCCGTAAGGAACTTTCGCCGCATCATGTTCGAAGGGAATCGCGTCGATCTCCGTCAGTTTGACATTGCCGATCCATACAGGATGCGTGTCCAGCCCCATGTTGAACTCGATGCGGGCAGCCGGATCGCCGTCTTGTTTCATCTGGAACAGCAGCTCATAATGCCCGATATTGTCTGTCAATGCCGCGGTCAGCGATTGGGAGTAGGCGGCAAAGCCGCGGGAAGCTCCGCCGGTCAACCGGACCGTCATGCTGCGGGAAGCGTCCGTCTTGGCGTCGAACGTCAGCTTGTAATAGCGTCCTTTAGCCAAGGAGACGATCGCCTGCGGCTGTACGGAATAGAACTGCGAACCGCCGGCAGCGATCGCGAGCTTGGCAAAATTGACGCCGTCCAGCGGATCGATCGATACCGTCGCGCTGCCGCCTTCGCCCTGGAACAGGGCCCAGTAGGCAGTGCCTGGAATGCCCATGCCGGCGTCACCGTCTACGACCTGAGTGAAATCGTTATTGTAGACGAGATTGCCGCCCTGAAGAGGCAATCTGGCGCCTGCCGGATAGGCTTCCGGCGTGCTTGCCGGCGGCGTGGGCTGCCGATAGGCTCTTCCCGTCAAGTCGTAGACGCGCACATAATCGATCTCCATCGTGCTCGGGAAGATGCTGTCGTCAGCCGGGTTGCCGTCGAAATTGCCTCCGACCGCAAGGTTCACGATGAGATGGAAAGCTTGATCGAACGGAGCCGGGTAGGCATAATTGGCGGGTTGATCGGCACCTTTGCTGTACCAGTCGTTCTGCGTGGAGAAGAGGTTGCTGTCGACGTACCAGCGAATTTCCCCGGGTTCCCATTCCACGGTATACGTATGCCAATCCGCCATCGTGCTTCCCGTGAACGTGTATTCCTTACCGGTATAGACGTTGTTCGGCCATTGCCCGCCGTAATGGAGCGCTCCCCCGATCCGGTCCGGCTTGCTGCCCCAACCTTCCATGATGTCAATCTCGCCGGAAGCCGCCCAGACGCCGTAGACGCTGTCTTCGGGCATCATCCAGATCGCCGGCCACAGCCCTTGGCCTGTCGGCGCTTTGGCGCGAATTTCGAATTTGCCGTAGGTCTTGCTGAACTTGCCCGTCGTCTTCATCCTTGCCGACGTATAGTGGAAACCTTCGTAATCTTCCTTGCGCGCGGTGATGATCAGGTTGCCGTTCTCGACTTTGGCGTTGTCCGTGCGGTCCGTGTAATATTCCAATTCATTATTTCCCCAGCCGGGATTGCCGACGGACACGCCGTTGGTCGTATCGAACGCCCATTTGGTCGTATCAATCGTGTCGCCGTTGAATTCGTCGGACCATACGAGCGTCCAGGGATTCTGGCTGTCCGGAGGAGTCGAGGGCCCTGAGCCGCCTCCGGAAGACGTCGGGACCGCGGATCCGAGCGGCTTGCCGTTCAGGGTGACGCCCGTGGCCTGATTGTCGATTTGCTCTACCGTGCCGTTCCCTTGAAGGGAAGAGCCGCGGGCGGATTCAGCCAGGCTTAGCGAGCGAATGACCGCGCCGTCTGCCAGCATGATGCGTACCGGCCGATCGATGGCCAATTGCGCTACGGTACCTCGAATCGTGACGACGGGAAAGTCCGTTCCATCGGAAGGCGGCGCTACGGTGACGAGGTCGAAAGGACCTTCGAGAATGGCTCCGGAAACAAGCGTCAGGTGCCCGATCGTCGTATCGCCGGTTGCAAGGACGCGCACTTTGCCGTCCTGCTTGTCGACTTGCACGTCGCCCAGCGTGGAATCGGCCAGCGTGACCGTATGCTCTCCGCCTCCGTTGATGTAAGCCGTACCTTCGACCGTCACATGTTCAAGCCGAACGTTGCCGTCCCCGATGCCCGGCGCCAAATACAAATTGCCTTGGATCACCGTATGCCCGATGGAGACGCCGGGCGCATTCACGATGACGTTGCCCGCCACCTGCGCAGGAGTGTCCGTCCCTGGGTTCGAGAGCAAGCTTGCCGCCATCCGGTCGAGCAAGGAAGCCATCTCTGCGCGGGTGATCGTCTTCTCCGTCCGGAACGTGCCGTCCGGATATCCTGCGAGAAATCCGGCAGCCGTGAGCGCTGCAACGGCTTGCCGAACATCGGGGGCAGCGTTGGCCAGGTCGCGAAATGCCGCCGTGTCGCTGCCGTCCATACCGGAATGAAGATGAAAAAGTGCTGCCAGCGCCTTCGCCGCTTCTCCGCGGGTTAACGGCTGGTTCGGGTAAGCTTGGCCTTGCGAATTCAGTTCCAAATAATGCGCTTCCACAGCTTTGGTCATTTCGTGATACGCCCAATTGTCTGACTTGATGTCGGTCATTCGAATGGCTGTCTCCTTCTGAAATCCGAATAGGCGATTGGCGATGACGGCGAACTCGGCGCGGGTAATCGGACCGGCCGGCCGGAACGTGCCGTCCGGATACCCCTGGAGGATGCCGTCTTGCTGCCAACGATGGATGGACGCATAGGCCCAATTCGCGGCGGGTACGTCGGACAATACGTCAGGACTTGGCGTGTTGGTCGCCGCGCTTGCCGATCCGGAGAAGAGGGATACCGTCAACGTTGCGGCCAGCAAGGCGGATAATCCGGTACGCCATTTTGCGATTCGCATCGAACTGCTCCTTTCTTGGTTGGAAAACTTTTGTCCCACGTGAGACAAAAAGCAACAAAGTATTTGTCTCACGTGGGACATTGAACTGACTTTAATATATTTCACCCCGGAGGATTCTGTCAATCATAAGATTCGCACGACATCGTAAGATTCGCAAGAGATCATGAGATTCGCAAGACTGACCCGCGCAACACGAGCTCTGCCTGAAAGGCCGTCTCGACAGTCGGCGGAATGCCGTCAAGCCGATCCAGCAGCCGCGCCGTCAACGTCTCGGCCATGGCAACCCGCGGCACGCGCATCGAGGAGAGCGGTGGCTGCATGTACTGGGAAATCAACAGGTCGTCGAAGCCGATCAGCGACAGGTCCTGCGGCGCTTTCAGCCCGTACTCGGCCATCGCCTGCAGCACGCCGTAGGCCATCAAATCGTTGGAACAGAACAACGCCTTGGGCAACGTGTCTTCCGCGATCCATTCCCGGATGGCATTCGCACCGTCTTGTTCGACGAAGCGGCCGTATTTGATTTTGGCGGCGGGTACTTCGATGTCGCGGTCCGCAGCTGCCTGCATAAATCCGTCGAGGCGTTCGACGGAACAGGCGATGTTCATGTCGCCGGTCAGGATGCCGACATCGGTGTGTCCGAGATCAAGCAGGCATTGCGCGGCCCGATAGGCGCTGGCGCGGTTGTCCAGCCATGGCACGGGCACGCTTTCGGTCGGGCCGTCCAGCGTATTTTGATCGAAGACGCCGATCGGGAAGCCGGCGGCGACAGCCCGGTCGACGATCGCCTGGACGTTGGACCAGCTCACGATAATGCCGGCGTCAATGCTCTTCTGCTTGTACATGCTCATCAGGGGTTCCGGGTCGGCGATGTCAAGTATTGTGATCATCGTTTTGTAATCGCGGTAGGTGCACTGGTTGATGATGCCTCCGATCACCGCGCCGAAATATAAATCGTCGGTGTGCAACTGGTATTTGCCGGCGTCCTGAATGATGAAAATGCCGATGGTGCGCGTCCGCTTGGTGGACAAATTGCGTGCGATGGCGTTCGGCTCATAATGCTGCCGGGCCATGATGTCTTTGATTTTCTGCTTGGTTTCCGGTTTGACGCCGGGGGCATCGTTCAGCACCCGCTGCACCGTCTTGCGGGAAACGCCCGCCAGGCGGGCGATATCGAAAATGTTCATGCTCGCTCATCCTATCGGCAAAAGTCATGTCGCTTGCTAGATCAAGTCTAGAGGATCGGCGCGTACCGGTCAATGCACGGGCTGCAGCAACAGGCTTGCTGTGCCATATGACGATCGCAAGCCTCGTTCGGTCTCGCCCGCGCGGGTTCATCGACAGGCGGGTTCAAACGCGGGTTCATCGGGCCATTGACGGCGGGCCGTCGAATTTGGTAAGATATATGGCAATTGTATCACCTCAGATTCGATGACGGGAACGAGTACTCCGCCTCCACGCCCGCAGAGAGGAAAGCCTTCGGCTGCAAGCTTTCCGGCGATGAACGGACGAACGACCTCCCCGAGAACCCGATCCGAACGACGGCGTATTGTTGTCAGGACCCGTAAGCTTGCTGCGGCGCTCTCGCGCCAATTTCGACAAGCTTGCGCCTGTGCAATGACGTCAGGTACCAGTAGGATTGCGGCGTCATCCGGGCGTTAACCGGCGAATGAAGAGCGGCAACCGGCATGGCCCGGCCATAAGGTTGTCGAATCGAGGGTGGCACCGCGGCAGCCGATCAAGCTTCCGTCCCAGACAGTCGTTTGGGGTGGAAGCTTTTTTTGCAATATCAGAAAGTATAAGTTTCACCTACACTCGACTGATATTGTGCGAATAACGGAACCGTCCTTTAAAGGACGGTAGAGCCGTTTTTCTTAATTGTTGGGCTAACGGACTCCACCGCCGCTATTTCGCAATAACAGGCTCATTTCAGATGTAACGGACCCCACAGCGCTTATTTGCCGCAAATCGCAGTCATATGAGGTTGATTTCGCCAAATAGTGCTCGCTGCGTCCGTTAGAAATTGAGATGCGCAAAACTTGCGGCAGTAGCGTCCGCTGAGTCCGTTAGGGATGACAACGAGCTAGAATGTTGAGTCCGTTAGCGATGACAATGAGCAAGAATGCTGAGTCCACTAGCCTTCATCGTGGATTTCGCAATTGATTGCAGAGAAAGGGTGAGTCAGATGGCGTTCCAAAAACCGCCGGGCACGCAGGACCTGCTTCCCGGCACGACGGAGAAGTGGCAGTTCGTGGAACGGACGGCGCGCGATGTATGCCGGCGTTACCATTTCCGCGAAATTCGTTCGCCGATCTTCGAGACGACGGAGCTGTTCGAGCGCGGGGTCGGGGAGACGACGGACATCGTCGAGAAGGAGATGTACACGTTCCACGACCGCGGCAACCGCAGCATGACGCTGCGGCCGGAAGGCACCGCTGGTGTCGTCCGCTCCTATGTCGAGAACAAGCTGTACGGGGAGCCGGACATCGCCAAGCTGTACTACATCGGCCCGATGTTCCGCTACGAGCGGGCGCAGGCCGGGCGGTACCGGCAATTCCACCAATTCGGCGTGGAGGCGATCGGGTCGAGCGATCCCGCATTGGATGCGGAAGTGATCGCGCTCGGCTATCAGTTCTACAAGGAATTGGGTTTGACAGGCATTACAGTCGAGATCAACTCGGTCGGCACGCCGGAGATCCGGACGGCGTTCCGCGCGAAGCTGCTTGCGTTTCTGGAGCCGATGCGGGAGCAATTGTGCAAGGACTGCCAGTCGCGGATGGACCGCAATCCGTTGCGGGTGCTCGATTGCAAGCACGATCAGGCGAAGTTCGAGGGAGCGCCTTCCATTCTGGACAGTCTGGACGCGGCATGCACGGAGCATTTCGAGCGGGTTCGCGGCAGCCTCGACGCCATGGAAGTCCCGTATCGCGTCAATCCGCGCATGGTGCGGGGGCTCGATTATTACACGCACACCGCTTTCGAATACAAGGCGCAAGGGATCGGCTCCATCGATACGATCGGCGGCGGCGGCCGCTATAACGGCCTGGTGGCGGAGGTCGGCGGCGACGATCGTCCCGGCGTCGGGCTCGGGCTGGGACTCGAGCGGACGCTGCTGCTGCTGGAAAGTCAGAAGGTCGAGCTGGCAACCGACGCGGGTGTGGACGTATACGTGATCGGATTCGGCGAGCGCGCGGAGCGCGAGTTGCCCGGCCTGTTGCAGCGGCTGAGGGAACAGGGGATTGCGGTGGAACGCGACTACCAGGGCCGCAAGCCGAAAGCGCTGTTCAAGGCGGCGGACCGGTGCGGGGCGAAGCTCGCAGCCGTTCTCGGCGACGATGAATTGGACCGGGGTGAGATCGGGCTCAAAAATCTGGCGACGGGCGAACAAATCTCCGTACCGCTGGCCGAGCTTGCGGAAGCAGTGAAACGACAAATCCACGATGCGACAAAGGGGAACGACGAACGATGATGCTCAAAAACCACGATTGCGGCACGTTAACGAAACAAAATGTAGGAGAGACGGTCGTACTGAACGGCTGGGTGCAGGGTTGGCGCGATTTCGGCGGTCTGCTGTTCATCGACCTGCGCGACCGGACCGGCATTGTCCAGATCGTCTTCAATCCTGACTTCTCCAAGGATGCGCTGGATATCGGCAGCCGCGCGCGCAACGAGTACGTGTTGGCGGTGCAAGGCAAAGTGGTGCACCGCGATGCCGAGACGTACAACCCGAACCTGCCGACGGGCGAGATCGAAATCCAGGTGCAGGACGTGGAAATTCTGAATGCCGCCAAGACGCCGCCGTTTCCGATCGAGGATGGAGTCGAGGTGGACGAAGGGGTGCGATTGCGCTACCGCTACCTGGACTTGCGCCGTCCGGAGATGCAGCGCACGCTGCTGCTTCGCTCCAAGGCGACGAAGGTTTTTCGCGATTATCTGGACGAACACGGATTCATCGACGTGGAGACGCCGATCCTGACGAAGAGCACGCCGGAAGGCGCCCGCGACTATCTGGTGCCGAGCCGCGTCCATCCGGGCGAGTTCTTCGCCCTGCCGCAATCGCCGCAGTTGTTCAAGCAATTGCTGATGGTCGGCGGCCTGGAGCGTTATTATCAGGTGGCGCGCTGCTTCCGCGACGAAGACCTGCGGGCGGACAGGCAGCCGGAATTCACGCAGGTGGATATCGAGACCTCGTTCCTGTCGCAGGATCAACTGCTGGGCATGATGGAGAAGCTGATGGTCAAGCTGTTCCGCGAGACGATCGGCGTGGACATTCCGGTTCCGTTCCAGCGCCTGACCTACCAGGATGCCATCCACAAGTACGGCTCGGATAAGCCGGATTTGCGGTTCGGACTCGAAATCGAGGATGTGACCGACATTGTTCGCGGCAGCGATGTGAAGGTGTTCGCATCGGTCGCGGCGTCCGGCGGCGTCGTGAAGGCGCTGAACGCCAAAGGCTGCGCCTCCTGGAGCCGCAAGGAGCTCGACGATCTGGCTCCGTTCGCGGCGCGTTACGGCGGCAAGGGCATCGCCTGGATCACGGTGAAGGACGGGGAATGGCGCGGTCCGATCGTGAAGTTCTTCAAGCCGGAGGAAATCGCAGCGCTGACGGAAAAGCTTGGTGTGGAGGAAGGCGACTTGCTCTGCTTCTCCGCCGACAAATTGAAAGTGGCTGCCGACGTCATGGGCAACCTGCGTCTGAAAGTCGGCCGCGAGCAAGGTCTCATCGACGAGAAGGCGTTCAAGTTCCTGTGGGTCGTCGATTTCCCGCTGCTCGGATGGGATGAGGACGGCAAACGCTGGGTGGCGGAGCATCATCCGTTCACGCGTCCGAACGACGACGATCTGGCACTGTTTGACAGCGATCCCGGCGCGATCCGCGCACAGGCGTACGATATCGTGCTGAACGGTTACGAGGTCGGCGGAGGATCGATGCGGATCTATCGCCGCGACGTACAGGAGAAGATGTTCGCCGCCCTGGGCTTCTCGCCCGAGGAAGCGAAAGCCCGATTCGGCTTCTTCCTGGACGCTTTCGAATACGGAACGCCGCCGCATGGCGGGATCGCGTTCGGTTTGGATCGGCTCGTCATGCTGCTGACCGGACGCACGAACCTGCGCGAGACGATCGCGTTCCCGAAGACGGCCAGCGCGACCGATCTGATGACGGACGCGCCTTCGCCGGTGTTCGCCGAGCGACAGCTTGAGGAGCTCCATATCCGGCTGTCGGCCAAGGCGGCTGCAGCGCAAGCGAAACAACCCGCGCCGGAGGCTGCCTCCGAGGCGGCTGTGCAATCTTAAGCGGAAGGGGGCGAACGGGAGGATGCTGCATCAATTTTCCCGCACGGAGCTGGCCATCGGGCCGGAGGGGCTCGAAGCGCTCAAAGGCAGCACCGTGGCGGTGCTCGGCATCGGCGGCGTCGGCGCGATCGCGGCCGAGTCGCTGGCCCGCTCGGGCGTCGGCCGCATCGTCATGATCGACAAGGATGTCGTCGATATTACGAACGTCAACCGCCAGCTTCACGCGTTGACGACGACGGTCGGCCAATCGAAGGTCGACTTGATGGTAGACCGGATCGCGCTGATCAACCCGGCCTGCGAGACGATTCCGCTGCGCATGTTCTACACGGAGGAGACGTACGAGCAGTTGTTCCAATACAAGCTCGATTACGTGATCGACGCGTCGGATACGATTTCGTACAAGATCCATCTGATCAAGGAATGCTTGCGCCGCGGCATCCCGATCATCTCCAGCATGGGCGCCGCCAACAAGATGGACCCGACGAAATTCCAGGTGGCCGACATTTCCAAGACGACGATGGACCCGATCGCGCGCGTCATTCGTCAGAAGCTGCGCAAGGAAGGCATCAGGAAGGGCGTCCAGGTCGTCTTCTCGACGGAGCCGCCGACGAAGCCGCGCGAGGATGTCACGCAGCGGATCGTGCCGGACACGGCGCCGAAGGAAATCCGCAAGGCACAGCAGCCGCCCGCCAGCATCGCCTTCGTGCCGCCGGTCGTCGGGCTGATCATGACCGGCGTCGCGGTGCGGGAATTGCTGGAGCGCAAAAGCGCCAGCGGCAACGCTTCAAGCGGCGGTTGAATTCCGATAAGCGCCGCAAGTTTTCACGGTGGATCCGTGCAGGCATAAGAAAAAGCAGTCTCAGGCACCTGTGCGGGTGCGAGACTGCTTTTTCTTGCCTTTACGGAGCAGGCCGCCGGATTCTGGCGCTTTCAGAGGCGCCTTTGTACGATATTCGTTCAAAATTGTCGATGAGGAGGACGATGTCATGGGCCAGGACTCGGCAGATCGTGGGCCAGGACCCGGCAGATTATGGGCTAGAACCCGGCATCTCGTGAGGCCAAGGCCCGGTGAATCACAGGCGTCAGCCCCTCGGCCATCAGGTGAAAGCCCCAATCCGTCGGGTGGGAGCCGTCAACGGTGCAATCCTGGGCGAAATCGCCGAGCAATCGGGAACCATCGACAAAATAAATATGCCCGTCGCCGCGCGAATGGCGCCATGCCACGGCCTGTCGCTGTATTTCCTTGCGCTCCGCCCGATCCTTGCGCATCTGCTCTTCAAACTTTTCCTTGGCATGAGTGATGCGGGACACGACGAGAATCGGAACTTCCGGATGCTTCTCGCGATAGATTTCGATAAAGGGCGGCAGCGTCCGCTCGAGCGCCGCGGTGTCGACGTTGGCTTCATAATCGAGCACGAGGCAAGCGGGGTCTTCGATCTGCGCAATGATGCGGGCGAGCTCCGGCTCGCCTTTGCCGTTCCCGGAGAAGCCGAGGTTGACGACTTCCCTGTTGAGCCGTCGGCTGACGAGGCTCGGGTATGCCATGCCCGGGCGGGAGGCGCATCCTCCCTGCGTAATGGAGGTTCCGTAAATGACGATCTTGCGATCGTCGGCATAGGCGGGAGGGGGACTGACGGAGGCGCCGGGAGGGAGCCCGATCATCACTTCCTGTACGCCTTGATAGAGCGGAAAATTCAAGGTGATGACCTTGTCATCCCGTTCTCCTTTATCAAACAGCAAGCATTCGTAATCGGATTGCCTCAAATCATATTTGACAGTAGCAAAGTATTGCTGTTCGCCGGGCGGTCCGATATAGCAATCGAAGCCGCATTGCCCGGTGGCCGGCATATGATACATATCCGCCGGGCCCGATAGCCGCACCCGAATCGCGAGAGCACTCGCATTCGTCACGAACTGAATCTGCCCGCCCGCCGTGCAATCGGCCAAGCGGTCCACCGCCTCCGGCAGCGGCCAATCCGGACGGACCGGCAGTCTGCGGTACCGTCGATCCGCATGCAGCCAGGGAAATCCGGCCAGCCGAAAAGGCGCTTCCATCGGGGAATGCCACTGCAAGCCGGGCCCGGCCTGCTCCCCGACTTTCATCGAAGCGTCATAGCGCCAAGCGCCGTCCGTCGACTCGCGTTCCTCCTGCTTTCGATCTCCGATATTTGCCTGCTCGTTGTTGCGCTTCACTGCGGTTCCTCCTCCATTTTCATAGCCTGCGTGCACGCGCATTCGTCCCTGATTGTAACACCCGGCATACCGGCGGACAACGGGCTGTTGCAAGAAACGAAAATTCGATCGGGCACAAATCGACCTGCTCTCGGGCTGCCTGACACAGGATTGGAGCATCCATCGCATCGCGGCAAGCAGCCCCAAGCGCACGCCCGTCCCCGACAACGTCGTGCACCCGGTACCGGTTCGTTCCTGCAAATACTTCGACCAGCCGGGACAACTGCCTTTTTCGGCCAATCGTTGCGCTTGCCTCAGTCCGGCCTGCTGCCTGTCTCATAGACTGTATCAATTGGATTCGGGAGGTGCAAAATATGGGATTATGGTTTCCAGGCCCGGAGTGGTTTGCTTTGCAGCCGCAACGTACCGTCAACCGAACAGCCGGCCGTACGGGCCATCACAGTGGAGGCCGGGCAGGCAATGAAGGTGCCGTAGTCGAACCGGTCAACGCCAATCGTCCAGCCGGCCGTACGGGCCATCACATCGGTCAACGCACGGACGGACCGCCCTGGGGCGTCGCGGACAATCCGGTCGGCGGCATGCGGACCGGCCACCGTGCCGGCCATCGCATCGGTCACCGCACAGGCAACATAGGCGGTCAAACCGGCCATCGCACAGGCAACCTTATTGGCGGCCGGACCGGCCATCGTACAGGCAACCTCATAGGCGGTCGAACCGGCCACCGTACAGGCCGCCGCACGGGCAAACACGTTGGCGGTCAAACAGATCAAACCGGCCGCACGGACGACCGCACCGGATGGTGGAGCGAATAAGCAGCTTTGTCTCGAAAGCCCTGCCCGTCAACCCGACCGGCAGGGTTTCTTGGCGTTGTCGTATGACCGCCGCCCGATACCACACTGCCCTGCGCATAGACGAATGCCGTTTCCGCGACCGCCCTCCGGGCATACGCTGAGAACACATCGCACAAGAGCAATGGTGCGGAGAGGCAGGCGGTGCGCGATGACGTTGCCGATCAGAAGACTCATCCTGAGTGAATCGGCCGACAGGGAATTGGAGAACAGGCTATGGACCGACCGATACTTATCCGCCGCCATGCGGACAGGCGGAAGCACCGTGCCGGTGAAAGTCCGCTACCGCGGCGGGCATACCCGGGAATACCCCAAGCGCTCGTACGATATCGTCCGGGGAGGCTTGACGTATCATTACAATGCGGAATTCGACGACCCGTCCATGATCCGCAACGCCTTGTCCTTCGCGTTCTTCCCGATGCTCGGCGTCCCTGCGCCCCGGTGCCGGCATGTGCTGCTCTATCGCAACAACGATTTTCAAGGGGTGTATTTGGAAATCGAAAGCGTCGGCAAAGCTTTCTTCAAACGCAGAGGGATCGGCGCCGCCTCTTTGTTTTACGCCATCAACAACAACGCGGATTTCGGGCTGTTCGTATCGGAAACGGGTCATCTTAAATCCTCTTTATTGTCGGGCTACGAGTACCGTTTCGGGGGAGCGGAGGAGAAGGCGCGGTTCGCTTCGTTCATCCGGGGCATCAACCGTACGGACGGCCGGGAGCGATCGTTCATTGCGAACAACCTGGATACGGACAACTATTTGCGGTGGCTGGCCGGGGCCGTGTTGACCGGAAATTTCGACGGCTTTGAGCAAAATTACGCCATCTACCGCCACCGGGGATCGGGCAAGTACCGGAACATTCCGTGGGATTACGAAGGAACCTGGGGCCGAGATTGTTATGGGCACATGCAGGACGATCGGCAAGTGCCGGTGCAAGGCTATAACGCATTGACGAACAAGTTGATGGAATATCGCCCGTACCGTTCTCAATATCGAAAAATATTGCGCTTGGCGCTCGGCGGTCCGTTCCAGGAGAGACGGATCATGCCGATCGTTCGCAAGCTTGCGGGACAAATCGCGCCCCATTACCGGCTGGATCCGATGAGACGATGGTCCTATGCCGAATTTCTCGGCGAGCCCGATCTGATCCGACGGTACATTCGGGCAAGGCGTGAAATTGTCGAAGCGGAAATGAAAAATTTGTAATAATAGGAACATACGATCCGGTTTGGCTTCCGGTATCGAAGGTTTTCTGATATGATAGAAAAAGACAAGAAAGGCGGGAGACGATTGGATTTATTCAGCTACCGAGCGGAAGCGGAGCCAAGGAATCGCTTGTTGGCAGACCGCATGCGGCCGGAAGCCATAGAAGAATATATCGGCCAGGAGACGATTGTCGGGCCGGGCAAATTGCTGCGAAGGGCAATCGAAGCGGACGCGGTCACCTCGATCTTGCTGTACGGTCCGCCGGGCTGCGGCAAGACGACGCTTGCGCATATTATATCGAAACGCACAGAGGGCGACTTCGTCCGGCTGAATGCGGTGGACGCTTCCGTCAAGGACGTGCGGGAAGTGATCGAGCAGGCCGAACGCAGCAAGAGTCTGTACGGCCGCAAGACGATTCTGTTCCTGGACGAGGTGCATCGCTTCAACAGCGCCAGGCAGGACGCGCTGCTGCCGGCAGTCGAGAAGGGGACGATCGTCTTCATCGGCGCGACGACGGAGAACCCCTACCACTCCGTGAACGGCGCCCTGTTGTCGAGATCCACGCTGTTCCGGCTGCAGCCGTTGACCAAGGAGCATTCCATGATCGCAATGCGCCGCGCTTTGACCGATCCGGTCAAAGGCCTCGGATTTATGAAGTTGACGATCGATGAGGAGGCGCTGGACCATATCGCTTCGATGGCGGGCGGCGACGTTCGGCGCGCGCTGACCGCGCTGGAGCTTGCTGCCGTCACGTCGCCTTCCGAGCCGGACGGCAGCGTGCGCGTGACGCTGGAAATAGCGGAGGAATCCATTCGACAGCCGACCGTCCAGGCGGATGAGTCGACCCGGTACGACGTTCTGTCCGCCTTTCACAAGAGCATCCGCGGCTCCAGCGATGCGGCGCTGTTCTGGTTCCTGTATGCCGTGGAGAAGCTGGGCATGGATCCGATGACGTTCCTGCGACGGCTGACGGTCGCCTGCAGCGAGGATATCGGCCTGGCCAACCCCCAGGCGATGGTGCAGGCGGTCAGCGCGATGGAGGCTTATCATCGGATCGGCTGGCCGGAGTCCAAGTATATCGTCGCGCAAGCCATTCTCTTCGCCGTGGAGAGTCCCAAATCCAACGCCGTCGCAGTCGCCATCGGCCGCATCATGACGGCCATGGACGCAGCGGGATCGGCCGAGGTGCCGCATCATTTGCGGGATGGTCACTACAGCGGCGCGAAGCAGTTGGGGCATGTCGGCTACAAGTACCCCCATGATTATCCGGGACATTACGTCAAGCAGCAGTATTTGCCGGACAAGCTGGAAGCAGCCGTGTTCTACGAAGCGACCGAGCAAGGCATGGAGGAGAAAATCCGGCTGAATCAACGCAAGCGCGACCGCGGATAAACAGATTGCCGAACAGCCCGAATAATCGGCATAGCGTTCAAGCAGGCCCGAATAAAGATGGATACTACGGCATTTGCTTGCCGATTCGCCGTTTGACGGGAAACTGCAAAACGAATAAGCTATAATAAAGTTTGCAAGAACTTTTTCCGGCATTTATTTCTTTCATCCTAAAGGAGGTGCACCTATCTGCCGGGACTTCCGGCGATAGGAATGATTTGGACCCTGACCCTTTTCCGCTAGGCGTGAACTTGGTCATCATTGCATTACTGGTTTTCATGAACGGCTTCTTCGTGGCAGCGGAATTCGCGATGGTGAAGGTGCGCGGATCCCGGATCGACGCCCTTGTTCAAGAAGGGAACAAGCGGGCTGCGTTCGCCACCCATATGACGAACCATCTGGATGCGTATTTGTCCGCCTGTCAGCTTGGCATCACGCTGGCCTCTCTGGGACTCGGTTGGATCGGGGAACCGGCGATCGCGCGGATGATCGAGCCATGGTTCGTAGCCTGGGGCATCGGCACATCGCTTGTGCATCCGCTTGCATTCGTCATCGGATTCTCCTTCATTACGCTGCTTCATATCGTACTTGGCGAGCTTATGCCCAAGTCGGTGGCCATCCGCAAAGCGGAGATGGTCACACTGCTCGTCGCCTGGCCGATGATCTGGTTCCGCAAGCTGATGAATCCCTTCATCTGGCTGCTGAACGGAACGGCGAACTTGCTTTTGCGTCCTTTCGGCATCGATACGCGCGAGGATTCCAACTCGGCCCATACCGAGGAAGAAATCCGGATCCTGATGAAGGAAAGCCATATGAGCGGTCTGATCGACAACACCGAGCTGGCGCTGATGGACAACATTTTCGATTTTGCCGATACGAACGCACGCGAAATTATGATTCCGCGCACCGAGATCAGTTGCCTATATGCGAACTTGAGTTTCGCCGAGAATAAGGAAATTGCGCTCAGAGAGATGCATACGCGCTACCCGGTGTGCGAGAACGATAAAGATACGATCATCGGCTTCATTCATATCAAGGATTTGTTGAAAATACCCGACCATGCCAACCCGGACATTCGCGACCTGCTCCGACCGGTCACGTCCGTGCCGGAGAGCATGCAGATCAGTGCATTGCTCAAGCTGATGCAGAAGCGCAAGACCCAGATCGCCATGCTGATCGACGAATACGGCGGTACGGCGGGCCTCGTTACGCTTGAAGATATCATGGAAGAAATCGTGGGCGAAATCCAGGACGAGTTCGATGAGGAACGTCCCGAGATCGAGAAGAAGGATGATCAAACGTATTCGATCAGCGGCCTGATGCTGATCGAAGAGGTGAACAGCCTGTTCAATCTCGATATCAGTTCCGACGATTACGATACGATAGGCGGATGGATGTACTCGCGGATCGAAATTCCGCCGAAGAAGAGTCAAGTCGTCGAGGCGGAGGACGGGTCCGTTCGCTTCATCATCGAGGAGACGGACCACCTGCGCATCTCTCGCGTCACGGTAATCCGCAGCGGCGAGGAAGCCGCTTGGGAAGAGCAGGCGGAGACGGGTTAAGCGATTGGAATGAATAGATCGCAACAGGGAATCGAAGGCGGGCGCAAGCCCGTCTTTCCTGCTTTCGTCGCTGGATTGAAAATCTTTGTCGCATTGGGGAACGCTACCGTAAGGGAGGGCTATTCGTTCATTCGGAAGGGAGGCGCCAGGAAAGTTGGCAAAACGGCTTGTTTCGGCCTGCTTCGGGCTATTGCTGTTGCTTGGGTTGAGCGCTTCGAACTTGACTCCGGCAGGGGCGCAAACGGTACCTTCGCCGTCGATCGCGGAGCTGCAGGGCGAATTGGATCGCGCTGTTGCCCGCAGTGCATGGAATTACGCAGCTTCGTATGCGAAACAAATAGCGGTCACCTACGATCATCGAGAACAGTATGACGAGGCAGCCCATTACTATGACTTGAACGCCGTCTATTGGGAGAAATACGGCAAACCGGGCTGGGGCATCGCGAATGCGATTCGCGCCGACCATATCCGCACGGTTGTGGAGGTGTACGCCGAGGCGCCGGCGGAAGACGACGGCAACCGGCGGCTCGAGAAGTTCGAGCCTCGTACAGGCGCTTATATCGGCCTCTATCCGGCGGGCAAAGGCTTCTCTGGAAGTCCGACCGGCGCCGAGGCGGCGTTCGGCAAGAAGCACGCCGTCTATTTGACGTACACGCACTTCAATCGGCTATACGCGGACCAGACGGCATTTCCGCTCGAATATGCTCGCAAGGTGAAGGAGCTCGGAGGCGCCCTGCAGATCGGTTGGGAACCTCACGGAGGACTGGGCGAAGTGAAAGATGACGCCTACATGCGCCAATTCGCGAAAGAAGCGGCAGCGTCCGGCGTACCGGTCTTCCTCCGATTCGCCTGCGAGATGAACGGGGATTGGGTGCCGTGGCACGGAGATCCGGCGCAATATGTGGAGAAGTGGCGGCTTGTGCACGACATCATGGCGGAAGCAGCTCCGAACGTGGCGATGGTGTGGTCACCGAATTTCCTGCCGCGCGACAATATCGCTCCCTATTATCCGGGAGACGAATATGTCGATTGGGTCGGTTTTTCGCTGTATACGATTCCGTATTCGCATGGTGAAAGGAAGCTAGGGGGTAACCCGATCGATTATTTGCGCCCCCTGTACGAGAAATACGGGCACAAACCGATCATGATCTCGGAAGGCGCGGTGTCTTTCTACAGCTATCAGTTGCATGAAGACTTCACCCGATGGGGGGTATGGCAGCTTGCGAACATGTATGCTTACATGCCGCGTCTGTATCCGATGCTCAAATCGATTACGTACTTCGATCTCGACAAGCGAACGACCGATTATGACAACCGGAACAATAACTATGACCTCCACGATAGCCCCGAAATGCTGGCGGCGTACAAGAAATACACGTCTTCGGCCCAATATCTGACTGCGGTCGCGGATGGAGCCGCCCCTTCGCGTTCGGCGACCTACCGTAACATCGCGCAAGCCGGGCCGCTGCCCGATCGTGTCAAGCTGTTTGTCTACGTGAAATTGCCGCTCGGCAAGCAGCCGCATGCAGTGCATCTTCTTGCGCCTGACGGCAGATTGATCGGACGATCATACGAGCCGCCCTTCGACATGGAGGCGGTCATGAGCGAGCTGCCGCAAGCGGGCGAGTTGACCGTGAAAGTGCTGGACGACCGGAATCGCCTCCTTGCGGAGAAGACGATCGCCTACAAACGCTGACCGCCCCGTATTCGATCAGGAGACCGTGCGGCGGGGTTTCGGCCTGCGGTCTCAACCATGAAGCATAATTTTCAAGCTTTGCCGAATGCCGGATCAGGCGGAAACGATGGCATTCATGCGGCGTTGCTTGCGATTTTTGCGGTACATCCAGGCGAGCAGCGACAGTTCTGCCGCAAGTCCGCCCGATTGCGCCAACGATCCGAGAATGCCGTGCCAGCCGGGCAGCGCCAAGACGAGTCCGGTAATGAGCAGTGTCGTCATGACGGCGTTGGCAATCTGCGAGGCGAACATCAGCTTCGTCTCCCCGCGGCCCATCACGAAGCCGTTCAGCGTATCCAGCCACGGGAAGACGATGACGAACGGGAGAAATCCGCGCAGCGCCATCAAGCTGGCATGCAGCAGTTCGCCTCTCACGTTGAGCAAGTGGGTAAGCATCCAGGGTCCCGCCGGCGTAAAGGCAAGCAGCGAGAGCATGACGGTCGGAGCGAACCCGAGCGTGAGCACAAATCGGCGCACTTGCGCAGGGTTCGACCTGCCGAAGTGCAAGGCGATTTGGTGGAAATAGGTGAAAAAACCGAGCATCAGATTCATCAGACTGCCGGCGACGGAGAAGGAGGCGATCGCCATCGCCGCTTCGTTCGACGTGCCGAGCATCGTGTTGAGAATCGGCGACACCCATACGACGATTAAAGTGGACAGCAGCAAAGGCCGATAGAACGGAAGCACCTGCCGCGGCCGGACGATGTCATGATCCTCAGCCCGCTCCGGCATCGCCCGGATCAATTTGCGGAATTCCAGCCAACTGACGAACGCCTCGATCATCATGCCGCCCACGAATATCATCGTACCTTGAAGCGCGTTCGTTATCCCGATCTGAATGAACATACGCGACAGCAGGAACATCGCGGTCAACCGGAACACCATGCCGACGGTCATCCATTTGGTCCGCATCCGATAAATGATGACGCCCTGGAACAAGCAGCGAAGTCCGGAGAATACGGACAGGAACATAAGCGCCCGCCAAGCTTCGATTGCCTGGGACGCGATAAGCGGCTCGGCACCGAACGCGATGCCGAACACCCAGAAGCCGAGGGGCGAATAAGCGATCAGCGCGCCGAACGCGAGCGAAGCGACCAATACGATCATGCCGATGTAACGGACGGCGCGAAATGATATTTTGTCCCTGACCAGGGCGGAGCAGGTTTGCCTGAGCAGGATCGACGGTCTTTCCGTCAAGGCGAGCAGGCTCATCGCCAGCGCGTAGCCCGCAAGGACGTTCGTCGGGTTCGCGGCGCGTGCCAGCGTGCCGTTGATGATGACGTGCGACAAGTTGATCAGGACGACGGTCAGCCCCAGCGGAATGAAAAAAAAGTACAATCGTTTTTGCGTGACGGGGCCATCTGAGGATTGCGGCGGCATTTCGGGCTCCCTTCGGGCATTCGATGTGATCGTTCAAGAGCGGAGAGAGTTTGCTCCGCCAGCTCCCAATTATAAGATAGCTAGTATTATAACAGATTTCGACAGCTTGCCACGCGAGAATCGGGAAGGAATTTCTGACGGCCCTGCGTGTGCGAAGTACTGGATTTCACAAGGATGTAATGATACATTTAAGAATGACGATTTTGACCAACGCTGTCAGACGGCAGTTCGGCGGCGCAAGGAAAGGTACATCCATGGGAGAGGAACAATGGTTGGAACGGCAGTTCGTCTGGAATGAAAGGCTGGGCATATCGGTGCCGTCGCTCGGACAGGACTGGGAAACGATGACGCGCCGGCAGCAGACGATCGTGCTGGAATGCTGGGAGCAGTCGAGAGGCCGGATCCCGGATCGGATCATGCGGCTGGAAGAGCAAATCAGAGTCAGGCAGGACGCATTATCGCTGGAAGACGATTTTGCCGCATCGTGTCGATTGAACGGGGATATCGCGGAGCTCGCGAGCAGGATCAACGATCTGCATATCTGGTTCAGAACGCAGCAAGATCTGGAGGATGAGACAAAGCGGCACGCATAGGTTAGCAAGCGGAGGATTCGAGCATGAAAATGGATCGCTCGGCGGTCCGGTACCCGCGCGGGCCGGTCGCGCTGATGTCGAGAGTATATAAGTATATTTTACCCGGCGTGCGCAGCGAGTTGGCGGGGTGGCGCGCTGCTGCGGAAGCCATTCCCGACGCCGAGCTTCGCAAGCAGGCGATCGACAGCATGACGGCCAAGCAATTCCATTGTGAGGGCGGAGCCGTCTACTCGGCGCCGAACCTGGCCATGAAGGACGTGCTGATCCCGCTCATTGTCGCCCTGCAGACGATCAGCGATTATTTGGACAACTTGTGCGACAGAAGCACTTCGCTGGATGCGGACGATTTTCGGCTGCTGCATCGCAGCATGCTCGACGCGGTGACGCCAGGCGCGCCGCTGACCGATTACTATGCGCTTCGCCAAGAACGCGACGACGGCGGATATTTGCATGCGCTCGTCCGGCGCTGCCAGTCCGCTGTCGGCGAATTGCCCGCGTACGGGCGCGTGCAAGGGCATGTGCGCGAGCTTGTCGGCCTGTACGGGGATCTGCAGGTGTACAAGCATATCGCGAAACCGCTACGCGAAGGAGAATTGCAAGCCTGGTGGGCGTTGCATAAGTCGGCATATCCGGAGCTGCGCTGGTACGAGTTCGCCGCGGCAACCGGGTCGACGCTCGGCATGTTCATGCTGTTCCTGGCGGCTTGCGATCCGGAGCTGACGCCGGATTCGGCGGACCGGATCAAGGATGCTTATTTCCCGTCGATATGCGGCCTGCACATCTTGCTGGATTATCTGATCGATCAGGCGGAGGATCAGGCAGGCGGTGATTTGAATTTCTGCAGCTATTACGGCAATCAGGAAGTATTGGACGAGCGTATGCGCCGCATGGTGCAGGCAGCCAGGCTGGCGGCCGGACAGCTGCCGGAATCCGGCTTTCACCGCATGATCGTGGAGGGGCTCGTCGCCTTGTATTTATCCGATCCGAAGGTGAAGGATCAGAAGCAGGTGCGAAGGACGGCGAAACTGCTCATGAAAGGCAGTCCGTGGACGCGGTTGTTCTTCTGGGTGAACAGCGTCTGGATTCGCAAAGCGATGTAAGGAGCAAGGAAACAGGCCGACTCGTTCGACAGAGTCAAGGGGAAACCGCATTTGGGGAGGAAAAGATTGATGGGAGCTATGAAGAAGATCGCCGTGCTGACGAGCGGCGGAGATTCGCAAGGGATGAACGCGGCGATCCGGGCGGTCGTTCGCGGAGGGCTGTACCGGGGATTGGAAATATTCGGCGTACAGCGCGGTTATCAAGGATTGCTGAACCGGGATATTCGGCCGATGGACATGCGCAGTGTGGGCGACATTATCCAGCGCGGCGGCACGATTCTGCAGACGGCGCGCTGCAAGGAATTCATGACGCCGGAAGGGCAGCAGAAGGCGGCCGAGATTCTGCGCGAATACGGCATTGACGGCCTCGTCGTCATCGGCGGCGACGGCTCCTATCAGGGAGCGCTGAAGCTCAGCAAGCTCGGCATCAAGACGATGGCGCTGCCGGGCACGATCGACAACGATATTCCGTTCACGGATTTCACGATCGGCTTCGACACGTCCGTCAGCATCGTCGTCGACGCGATCAACAAGCTGCGCGACACGATGACTTCCCACGAGCGTTCGTCGATCGTCGAAGTGATGGGACGGCATTGCGGAGATATCGCGCTGTATGCCGGGCTTGCGAGCGGGGCGGAAGCCATTCTCGTGCCGGAGGTATCGTTCGATCTGAAGGAAATCGCGCTTCACATGAAGGCGAATTTCCAGAGGGGCAAGCGGCATGGCATCATCATCGTGGCGGAAGGCGTCGGCAGCGGGGACAGCATCGCGCGCCAGATCGCCGATTACAGCGGCATCGAGGCGCGGGTAACCGTGCTTGGGCACATTCAGCGCGGCGGCTGTCCGACGCACAACGATCGGATTCTGGCCGGCCGGCTTGGCGATTATGCGGTGCAGAAGCTGCTCGAAGGCGATTCGGGCAAAGGGCTGGGCGTCGTGAAGGGCGAGTTCGTCGCGACGGACATCGAGACGGTGTGCTCGACGAAGAAAACGTTCGATCTGGAAATGTACGAACTGGCCAGAAGGCTGTCGCAGTAATCTGTTTTTATACACACATTGAGGCCGTCCGTCTCGAAGGGAGTCACTGCTCCCGCCGACCGGGCGGCCGTGTTCATTTCAGCGGAGACTCGCAGGACCTGCCGACTAACCCCCGACCGCCAACACTTCCGAATAGATGAAGGAGAAACAATGGGGGCGGCCAGTGAAGAGAGATCCTGTCGGCGGTGAACGCGAGACAATGATCGTCACACTGATTGACTCACACATACTTTATATACTAATATGTATATAAAGTTGAGGGGAGGGTTTTCCATGCAAATCGCGATCCTGGCCGGAAGCAACCGCCGCGAATCCGCGAGTACGCGAATGGCGCGCTATTTGCAGACAAGATTACGCACGCTTGGCCATTCGGCGTCACTGTTCGACCTGAGGGAAAACCCGTTGCCTCTCTATGACCCGGACTCCGATGAAGAAGCGGCAGCCGCGCGGGAGCTGGACCGTCTGATGAGGGAGTGCGATGCCATCATCCTGACAACCCCCGAATATCACGGGACGGTCTCGGGCGTGCTCAAGAACGCGCTCGATTACTTGGGGTCCGAACATTTCGACGGCAAGGCGGTGTTGTCCGTCAGCGCCGCGGGCGGGGCGGTAGGGGTAAGCTCGTTGACGCACATGCAAGCGATCGTCCGCAATCTGCATGGCGTCAACTGCCCGGATTGGATATCGATCGGCGGCGACCAGAGAAGGTTCGGCTCGGACGGCGAGCCTGAGAATGAACGCATGCGGCTGCGAGTCGGGCACGTGCTCGGGAATTTCGTGCGATTGGGCGAACTGCTGCAGAAGGAGAAGTCGACCATCTCGTGAATGGGCTGCGGGAATCGACTGCTGCCTGCTGGAAACTGCCCGCAATCCCTGCTCCGACGCGAGCGGGGATTATTCCTGTTGAACTTTGTGACCAGAGATACATGACCTTAACGCGGATAACGGGTAAAATAACGGCAAATCTACTATGTTGTTTACGATGGGAGAAGATAAAGGAATGGAATCGCAGCAGTTAGCCAAACGAATCGATCATACATTGCTCAGCGCGAACGCCGTGCAGGAGGATATCGTACGATTGTGCCGGGAAGCGCGCCAACACGGATTCGCGGCAGTATGCGTGAACCCTTACTGGGTGCCGCTTGCGGCATCCGAGCTGGCGGGCGGCGGCATCGGCGTCGCAACGGTCGTCGGCTTCCCGCTCGGCGCGAGCCGCACCTCCGTCAAGGCGGCGGAAGCGGACGATGCGATCGCTGCCGGCGCGACCGAAGTCGACATGGTGCTGAATATCGGCGCCTTCAAATCGGGAAATCGCGAAGCGGCGCTTCAAGACGTGCGGGCGGTTGCCCTCGCATGCGCCGGGCGCGCGGCGTTGAAGGTCATTATCGAGACTTGCTATTTGACGGATGAGGAGAAGCGGGAAGCCGCCCTGATCTGTCAGCAGGCAGGCGCGGATTACGTGAAGACGTCGACCGGGTTCGGGACTGGCGGCGCCACGGCGGCGGATGTGGCGCTGATTCGCGCCGCGGTCGGGCCCGATATGGGCATCAAAGCATCGGGCGGCATCCGCGACGCAGCGTTCGCCCGCGAGCTGATCGGGGCGGGTGCGACGCGGCTGGGCGCCAGCGCTTCCGTCGCCATCGTGGGTGGAGCGTCCGGGCCTGCGGCCGGCTACTAATTCAGAAGAAAGGTTGCGTGCGATGAGAACGGTGGATTTGATCGCGAAGAAGCGCGACGGCGGCGAGTTGACGCAAGCCGAGATCGACTTTTTGATCCATGGATATACAAGCGGAAGCATTCCCGATTATCAAATGTCCGCACTCGCCATGGCCATTTATTTCCGCGGCATGACGGAGCGGGAGCGGGCCGACCTGACGCTGGCGATGGCGGCATCCGGCGACCGGATCGATCTGTCCGGTATCGCCGGCGTCAAGGTCGACAAGCACAGCACGGGCGGTGTCGGCGATTCCACGACGCTGGTGCTCGCGCCGCTCGTCGCTTCCGTCGGCGTTCCGGTGGCGAAGATGTCGGGGCGCGGCCTCGGCCATACCGGAGGTACGATCGACAAACTGGCCGCGATTCCGGGTTTTCAATCGGAAATATCAAGCGAGACGTTCGTCGAATTGGTCAATCGCAACGGGCTTGCGGTCGTCGGGCAGAGCGGCAACTTGACGCCGGCGGACAAGAAGTTGTACGCGCTGCGGGACGTGACGGCAACGGTCGAATCGATCCCGCTGATCGCCAGTTCCGTTATGAGCAAGAAGATCGCGGCGGGCGCAGACGCCATCGTGCTCGACGTGAAGACGGGAGACGGCGCCTTCATGAAGGATTTGGCCGATGCGCGCGAATTGGCTCAGGCGATGGTCGGCATCGGCCGGCAGGTCGGGAGACGGGCCGTCGCGGTCATCTCCGACATGAGCCAGCCGCTCGGCTACGCGATCGGCAATGCGCTGGAGGTGCGGGAAGCGATCGACACGCTGCGGGGAGAGGGGCCTGCCGACTTAACGGAGCTTTGCCTTGTGTTGGGCAGCCAGATGACCGTGCTGGCGGGCAAAGCGGCGGATGCCGGGGAAGCGCGCCGGCTGCTGGAAGAATCGATCGCGTCCGGGCAAGCGCTGGCGGCGTTCCGCCGATTCATCGCGGCGCAAGGGGGCAATGCCGAGGTGGCGGAGCAACCGGATTTGCTGCCATCAGCTTCGTATCGGATCGAACTGCAGTCACGGGAAACGGGTTACGTGGCCAAGCTCGCGGCCGAAAACATCGGGCTCGCGGCGATGATGCTGGGTGCGGGGCGCGCGACGAAGGACGATATCATTGACCTGGCAGTCGGCATCGTGCTGCAGAAGAAGGTCGGCGACCCGGTCGCCAAAGGCGAATCGCTGGCTGTCATTCACGCCAACCGCCAGGACGTGGATGAGGTCGTTCGCTTGCTGTACGGCGCCATAACGATAACCGGCGACCCGATTCGGCCGCCGGCATTGATCTACGATATTCTCTAATACTTCGCGCCTTCGGAATACTTGTTGCCGGCGTTCCAGAGCAGGAATTCGTCGATTCCGGTGTCCTTCAGCGCCTGCACCTGCGCGGTTACTTCGGCGGCGCCGTAAGGGATGTAATGTCCCTTGCCCAGCCAACTGGCGGTGAAGTCCTGAATCCACGGCCGGATGATCGGGCTCTTGTCGGCCAGCGGAGCCAGCTTCTTGTGCGTATCGTCCATCGCGCCTTTGATCGTGGCGTACGGCGCCTTATCGGGATCCTTCTGCTTGAACCAGCCGGTGCTGTAGTGGCTGGGGTAAATCATGGGACAGATCACATGAACGGATTCCGAAATCTTCATGAAGTCTTGCCCGATGCCTTCCGCAGCCGGCACGGAAGCCGCATAACCGAATATATCGACGGAAACTCTGACACCGAGAGGCTCGAGCTCTTCCCGCGCATATTCGACGAACCCGGCCACTACGTCCACGCGGCTCTCGTCTGTTTTGACGAAGGTCAACCGGTCTTCCTTCTTCTCGAAGCCTTCCGGAAACCGGACATAGTCGAACTGAATTTCCTTGAAACCGAGCTTGGCGGCTTCCTTCGCGACGGCAATGTTGTAGTCCCAAACTTCCTTCATGTACGGGTTGACGAAGCTGTCGCCCGTCTTGCCGTTCTTCCCGTTGTCCCAGACGGTGCCGTCCGGATTGAGGAAGGTCCACTCCTTCTGCTTGCGGGCCAATACGGAATCCTTGAACACGACGATTCTGGCGATCGGGTAAATCTCGTGCTCCTTCAGCGTCTCCATCAGCTTGTCGACGTCTTTGATGAACGGCTGCGGCGTCCCGAGCTTCGTCAATTCGGGGTTGTCCGTCTTATAGGTGATGTAGCCGTTGTCGTCCTTGATATCGATGACCATGGCATTCAATTCGGTCCGATCGAGCAGGTCGAGCAGTGTGGCCATTCGGGCGCCGCCGGCGCTGTAGGCCGTGACATAGATGCCTTTGACCTTGGGGGCCGTGTCTTTCTGGGGATCCGCCGATTGATCGTTTGCGGTTTCCCCGGGCGTTTCCCCGCCGGGCTTTTGCCCCTCTTGCGAGGCGGGAGCGGTTACGACCGGTGCTCCATGCTGCGCCATCTGCTGGGCGGCATTCCAAATCTTGCTGAAATTCGCGTCTTCCTGCTGCCCCCCGCCGAGCGCGGTATGCAGCAAGATGAACAATGTCATCAAAATATCCATGAATCCCTCTCCCCGTCCGCTCTTAACCCGATTATAACCCGAGTCGCGGCGTCTGAAACAGAGGTATTTTGTAGGATTTTGCGGAAAATTAGCGAGGTTGTCGGCGGAATTCCCCGATGACGTCGATCGTCTGCACCACGTTGACGAATGCGCGCGGATCGATCGAACGGACCATTTTCCGCAATTCCGCCAGCTCGAAACGGGTCGTGACCGTCATCAGCATCTCCTTCTCCTCTTGCGTGAAGGCGCCCCGGGTTTTCAGAATCGTAACGCCGCGGGGCAGGGAGAGCAGGCGTGCGGCTATTTCCTGCGGATGGCCGGTCACGATGAAGGCGGTCACTTTGCGATGCGGCGTGTGCACGACGTCAATGACCTTGCCCGTTAAGTAGATGGATAGCATAGAATAGAGGGCGGCATTCCAATCCCGCAGAAGTAAGCCGAGCCCCGCGACGATGGCCGTGTTGAAAATAATTACGAGGAGGCCGATCGGTACGTCGCGGGAGGAGGAGATGATGGATGCGACGATGTCGATGCCGCCGGTCGACCCGCCGTATCGCAAGCAAGCGGCCGAACCGATGCCGACGAGCACGCCGCCGAATACGGCCGAGAGCACCCGTTCGTCCGCCCAGGCATAGACGGGAATTACCTGGAGGAATAACGTCGTGGACAGCACGTTCACGATGCTGAGCATGACGAAGCGTTTGCCGAGCACGCGGAATCCCCAGTACAAGATCGGCGCATTCAGGACAAAATAGATCCAGGCGATATTCAGCCCGCTCGCGTATCCGATGATCATGGAAATGCCGGATACGCCGCTGCTGAGCAAGCTGACGGGAATGAGCAGCAGGTTGAAGCCGGCGGCGGCGACCGCTCCTCCCAGGATCATAATCACATATGGGCTCGTTCCGGCCATTTTAGTCAGCCAGCGTGGCATAGACGATTCGCCTCCCGTTACGATTTCCATGCTTGTTCCTAGATTGCCCCGGGAAATAGGCATCATTCGCGAGAGATATAAGGGTGCGGGCGGCCTAACGTCCGAACATCGCGATTCGCGCTAGCGTTTCGGATTTCGTTTATGTTATAATGGACTGTATATTTTTTGGAAGCCGTGAACGAAGGCGCCACACAGAAGGAGTTTGAGAAATTGAGCACATTTACAGAATTTGGCCTGCAACCGGACGTCATTCAAGCCGTCTCCGAAATGGGCTTCGAAGAAGCGACACCGATTCAAGTCAAGGCGATTCCCGTCGCGCTGCAAGGCCGCGACATGATTGGCCAAGCACAGACAGGAACAGGCAAGACCGCTGCATTCGGCATTCCCCTGATCAACAAGATTTCTGCCTCGGAAGACCGCATTGTCGCGCTGATCATGGCGCCGACCCGCGAACTGGCCATTCAGGTGGCGGAAGAGATCGAGAAGCTCGGGAGATTTAAAGGACTGCGTTCTTTGGCGATATACGGCGGACAGGATATCGGTCGTCAAATCCGTTCGCTCAAGAGAAGACCTCAGATCATTATCGGAACGCCGGGTCGATTGCTCGACCACATCAATCGCAAGACGATCCGTCTGGACGACGTTCGCACGGTTGTGCTGGACGAAGCCGACGAGATGCTCGACATGGGCTTCATGGACGATATCCAATCGATTCTGAAGCTGGTGCCGGAAGAGCGACAGACGCTGCTGTTCTCGGCTACGATGCCGATTAATATCCAGAAGCTCGCCCAGCAATTCCTGCGCAATCCGGAGCATATCTCGGTCATCCCGAAGCAAGTGAGCGCACCGCTTATCCAGCAATTCTACATTGAGGTTCAAGAGCGCATGAAGTTCGACGGCCTCTGCCGTCTGCTTGACATGGAGCCGCCGGAGCTGGCCATCGTATTCGGCCGTACGAAGCGCCGCGTGGCCGAGCTGTCGGAAGCGCTGGCCAAGCGCGGCTACGCTTCCGACGGCTTGCACGGCGATCTGTCGCAGAACCAGCGCGACGCCGTCATGCGCAAGTTCCGCGACGGCAGCATCGACGTGCTGGTCGCCACCGACGTGGCCGCCCGCGGTCTCGACGTCAGCGGCGTGACGCACGTTATCAACTTCGATTTGCCGCAAGACCCGGAGAGCTACGTGCACCGGATCGGCCGGACCGGCCGCGCAGGCAAGGAAGGAACGTCGTGGACGTTCGTGACGCCGCGCGAGACGGATCATCTGCATTTCATCGAGAAGATTACCCGCCACCGGATTTCCAAGAAGCCGCTGCCGACGTTGTCCGAAGCGATAGAAGGCAAGCAGAAGGTCGTTGCCGAACGCATCATGGAGACGCTCAAGGACGAAGGCGAGGACGTCAATCCGTTCAAGTGGGTCGCCATGCAGTTGCTGGAACAATACGATTCCGTCCAGTTGCTGGCGGCGGCGATGAAGCTGCTTACCGGCGACAAGAAGGACGTCGAAGTCGAATTGACGCCTGAAGATCCGATCCGCGGCAAGAAACGCAAATTCGAAGGCGGCCCGGGCGGTGGACGCGGCGGCTATGCCGGCAATCGCCGGTACGGTCAAGGAAGCGGCAGCAGCCAGGGCGGACGCGGCGGCTACGGCGGCCAAGGGCGCAGCGGCTATTCGGGCGGCAGCCACGGACGCAAGTCGTATAGCGGCGGCGGTCGCACCCACCGCGAGGATGGCGGTTACCGCGACGGAGGATCCCGCGGCGGCAAGTCCGATTCGCGCAGATCCAGCAGCGAAGATTACGTGAACATCTGACTTGAGCACATCCAATCGTCCAATCATCCATTACATCTAGTTTGAGGTTGTCAGGGGGAAGATCCGGTGGAAATGCGTGGCATGATGGGCGGCTTCTACAAGCTGTCCGAATGGATCATGAGGCTGGCTGTCATCAATGTATTGTGGCTTGTGTGCGGACTGCCGTTCTGGTTTCTCGGGCTTACCGGCTTTCTGTCGATGAACGGCGCGTCCGAGGCCGACCTGACGGGGCTGCTGCAGCAGACGATCATTTTCATGGCGGTAGTCGCCCCGTTCACCTTCTTCCCGGCTACCTCCGCGATGTTCTCCGTCGCCCGCAAGTGGGTGATGGGGGATACGGACGTGCCGCTGTTCAAGACGTATTTCCGCAGCTACAAGGGCAATTACAAGCAGGCGATGATCGGGGGCATTTTATATGCCTTCCTGTTCGCGGTTCTCATCATCGATTATCAAGTTTACCTGACAAGGTTCCAGACGCTGCAGCTCGTCGCCTACCTGTTCATCGCCTTGCTGATTCTGCTGCTGGTCTCGCTGCATCACTTTTTCTCGCTGCTGTCCCATTTCCATATGAAGACGCTGCAGTTGCTCAAGAACGCGCTCGTCCTGACGATCGGCCGGCCGATCCGATCTATCTTCATGACGCTCGGCACGGCGGCCGTTCTGTTCATCAGCGCACGCTTCACCTTCCTGATCCCGTTCTTCTTCGGCAGCGTGATCGCGACGTTCACCTTCTACAATTTCCATCTGATCATTACGAAGATGATGGAGAAAGCCGAACAAGGAAACGCGGACCCGGATGAGGATGCTACGATAGAGGAAAATCAGGAAACAAAAAGCTAAGCGCAGCGGGTTGCATCGGGTAGCGCAAAAGGCTTATAATAATCCCAAATCCTGCGATGTACGTTACGACGGTCTCATGTTTTGAACCATTGCTGTTTCCACGGGAGTCCTATATTGCACGGCCGCTGGCACGCCCCCGAAACGGGTAGTCAAAATCCGGCGCTGCGGACACCCACCTGCTTTGGCGGGTTCAGAAACTAGCACGTCGGACGGCATAGGCGGGTTTTTTCTTTCCCTATGCGCCTAGACATGTTATCATAGAGTTGACGCGCAATTGCACCGAGAGGGAGAGAGCGTATTGTTGAAACGAGTGCTGATCGGTTTGCTCCGCAGTCACGAGCATACCGGCGACAAGGCGAAAGACCCAAAACTTAAATCGCACTATTATCGGCTTTCGAGGGACCGGGCTTTCGACGAGGTCGGTTCCGTCATGAAGAAGATGCAGGGCTTCAAGGTGCTGCATGAAGTGCCGAATATCGGGGAGATCGTGCTGGAGAAGCGTACGGCTCTGGGACGAACGATGGATATTACGCTGCAGATCGTAGGCACTTCGCCCGGCGTTTCGGCTGTCGATATTTATTCGGCTTCCCGCGGTTCGCTCGGCGACTTGGGGGCGAATTATCGTGTCATTCAAGATATCTATGCCGTACTAGACCGCAAGCTGGCCAGCTACCGCAGATAAGGCAGGTAAGAAGAAGCGAGGAAGGCGCCATGCCTTTCCTCGCTTTTTGACATGAGGTCTGCGGCTTACAGCAGCGCCTTCACCGCGGCGACGGCCGCCTCGTAGTTCGGGTGTTCCGTCATCTCTTCCAGCACTTCGACATACGTGATTTGGTCCTGAGCGTCTACGACGAAGATGGAACGCATATCAAGTGCGAATTCCTTGATCTGGACACCGTAGGCTTGTCCGAACGTATTGCCCTTGTAGTCGGACAACAGGACGACGCGGTCGACGCCTGCTGCGGCGCACCAGCGCGATTGGGCGAACGGCAAGTCCGCGCTGACGGTCAGTACGACGACGTTCTCGCCGAGTCCGGAAGCCTCTTCGTTGAAACGGCGGGTTTGGGCGTCGCATACGCCGGTATCGATGGAGGGCACGACGCTGATCAATTTAATTTTGCCGGCGTAGTCTTTGAGACTGGCGGTTTCCAGCAAGTTCTTGTTGATGTTGAAATCAGGGGCTTGATCGCCCGCTTTGAGCTCGGGACCGACCAGCGTGATCGGATTTCCCTTGAATTTGGCCGTACGTTCTTGTGCCATGCGAAATAACCTCCTTCATTGATTAGCCTTGCGGTTATCATTATAATCGGAATCGAACCTCAAAGTCCAATTACCGGAAATGAACGTCAGGAAGGGTGCAGGTTCAGGTGGAGCTTAGGCAATTGCAATATTTCGTTCGGGTGGCAAGGCTTCAGCATGTCACGAAGGCCGCGGAAGAGCTGCATGTGGCGCAATCGGCAGTCAGCCGCCAGATTCATCGGCTCGAGGAGGAGCTCGGCGCCCGCTTGTTCCAGCAAAAGGGGCGCAATGTGCAGCTTACGCCGGTCGGGCAATTGTTTCTTCGGCGAGCGGAATCGCTGCTTACGGATCTCGATCGCTCGGTCACGGAAATCCGGGAATTCCTCGATCCGGAAGCAGGAGAAATCCGGCTCGGATTCCCCCACAGCCTTGGCTATCATCTGATCCCGCACGTCGTGGCGGCGTTCCGCAAGCTGCATCCGAACGTGAAGTTCCGCTTCCGCCAAGGCATGTACGCGTCGCTGATCCGGGATGTCGCGGAAGGCGAGATCGATCTCGCCTTTATCTCGCCGAATCCGGAAAATCACGAGCAGGTGACCGGCGAGGTCGTGCTGACGGAGGAGCTGTTCGCGATCTTGCCGGAGAACCACCCGCTTGCGCTGGAAGTATCGATCGATCTGGCGCAACTGCGCGACGAAAGCTTCGTCTTGTTCAGCCAAGGCTACTCGCTGCGGCCGATCGTCTGGGATGCGTGCAAGCACTCGGGCTTCACGCCGATCATCGGATTCGAGGGCGAGGAGACGGATACGATCAGAGGATTGGTCGCGGCCGGCATGGGCGTCAGCCTGCTGCCGGAGATGGCGCTGTACCGGACGAGCACGATGATGCCCGCGGTCGTCAAGATCAGCCGCCCGCACGTCACGCGCACGATCGGCCTGATCCGCCGCAGCGGCGATAAGCTGCCGTCCGTCGTGCAGATGTTCCACTCCTTCCTGATGCCGTATCTGAAGCAGGAATACAGCCCGCGATGAATGGACAAGAGCCGTCCTCCGTGTTGTAAGGGGAACGGCTCTTGTCATACATGCATGGCTTAAATTCGCAATGCGCTTATTAGTCGCGGTTTGAAGACGTGAAGATCAAGATATACTTGAGCAGCTCGAGCAAGGAGATAAGCGCTGCGGCTACGTACGTCAGTGCCGCCGCATTGAGCACCTTGGCTACGCCGCGCTCTTCGTCGCTGCGGATGAAGCCTTCTGCGACCATAATGTCGCGCGCCCGGTTGCTGGCATTGAATTCGACCGGCAGCGTCACGAGCTGGAACGTGACGGCTGCCGCGAAGAACACGATGCCCAGACCGATCAGATTCGTGAAGTGGAAGAAAAATCCGGCAAGCAGCAGGAACGGCGCGAGACCGGACGCGAACCGAACGACCGGGAACATGCGGTGACGCAGCACGAGCGCCGGGTAATGCTGCTGATGCTGGATCGCGTGTCCGACTTCGTGGCAGGCGACCGAAATCGCGGATATCGAACGCTCGTAGTAGACAGGCTCGGACAGTCTGACGACTCTGGCGATCGGATCGTAGTGATCGGACAGCTTGCCGGGGACCGGCTCGATCGGTACGTCGTGCAAGCCGTTGTTGTCCAGCATGCGGCGTGCCGCGTCATAGCCCGTCATCCCGCTCGAGGCCTGCACTTCCGACCACTTGTTGAACGTGCCGCTGACCCGGAATTGCGCCCACAAGGACAGGAGAAACGCGGGAATGATCAGGAAATCCAAAGGGTGAAAAAACAGCATCATGCGAATTGTCCCTCCGTTGAAAATTTGATATCGGCGCAGATCACATCAGATTGCTCTTGCCGAGCAGCAGCAGCAGCGCTTCGATGCAGGCGGCGGTCGGCGGCGTGATGGCGCGGAACAGCCGTTTGGCCTGCTGGGGCTTGAGCTGGTCGAGCACCGGCTCAAGCTCCTTCACTTCCTGTTCCAAGCTCTTCAGATGCGCTTGCAGCTCCGCGAGCTTGAGCGACACTTGCTCGTCCGAGGAAACCCGGTCCAGGGCGGTGAATTGCTCGCGAATTTCTTCCAACGTTAATTTCTGCGCTTTCAAGTGTTCAATACGGCGAATTCGTTTCAAGGTTTCATCATCGTATAGCCGATAATTGCCTGTGGATCTTCTGGCCGGTGAAAGCAGCCCCAATGTGGTGTAATAGTCGATAGTGCGCGGGCTTACGCCTGCCAGACGGGATAATTCCCCGATCCGGTACAGACGCGACGTCGCGCCGGAACCGTTGCGCATCGATCTCGCCTTCCTTCCTGAGGTCGATTTCTTTGTTCTATCATACTCAATGCGCAACCGTACAGTCAAACGTCATGCTTGGCAGCCGCAAGCGGCATCATGCCATGCAGGATGCCGCTCGTCGGGTTTATCGTTTCATACCTGTGTCAGGCGTCGCCACACGCCTGCTTCTTCCGTACAATAGGCTTCGATCGCCGCCGCCTGACCGGACAGACCGATGATCCAGTAGGAGCCCCAGTCCAGGCGCCTGTCCGTATCCGCAGCGCTTGGTCGGGCCGTGCCGTCGGGGTGCGAATGGAAGATGCCGACAATCGGTCTCCCGCCGCTCTCGGCGTCATACAAGGCACGAATCCAATCCTCCGGCTCGAAGAAGAACGCCTTCGACGGATCGGCCGCCGCATTGCGGATGAGGGCGAATCCCTCTACGCAAAGACGGTTTCGTTCGCTGCGGCCGAATACGACGCCGCAAGCTTCGTAAGGCAAGCGCCGACGGCAGGCTTCGATCCATTGCAGCCTTAGCGCATTCGGTATGACGGCTTCTTCGATATCGTTCATGGTCCGCTGCCCGCTCCCCCCTCCTTACCTAAGTATGGAGGGTGCAAGCGCGAACTGCAATATTCTCCCCTGCCGCTACTGAACCTGCTTGCCGGGCTTTACCAGGAAGAAGACGAGGCCGAGCGCGATCAGCGACAAGCAGGATACGGTAATGAACACAATCGGGTAAGAAATGCCCATCAGCCAGCCGAACAGGGGCGGGCCGAACGCGACGCCGAGAAACCGCAGGCTGCTGTATAAAGACGTAATCATGCCGCGCTCCGACTTCTCGACCGCTCCGGTAATCATCGTGTTCAGGCAAGGAAGCAGGAGGCCGGTGCCGATGCTGCTCAGCGTGAGCAAGCCGATGAACACGTACAGGTTCTTGTTCAGCCAGATTGACAACGCCAGCATGACGACCATCAGCGCGAGCCCGATATTCATGAGCCAGCGGATGAGCACGCCGTTCTTGCGGATGACGGTACCGGTCGTGAACGAGGTGACGACCATGCCGAAGAGCGGAATGGCAAGAATGCAGCCTTTCCACACCCCGTCGATGTTGTAGGGCGGCTTCTCCAGGATGTTCGACAGGAAGAACAAGACGCCGAATAAGATGAACAGGGCAAGCGAGCCGCTGAAAAACGAAGATATCAGCCATTTGCCGTCTTTGGAGAAGATGCGCTTGATGGACTTGATGTACTGCTTGACAGGCTTCGGCTCTGTCGTCCGCTTCGGCTCCTTGATCATGAAAATCATGGCGAGCAGGGACAGCAGGCAGAAAGCCGGAAACGCGAAAAAGGCGGCGTACCAGACGAGCAGGGCGAGCAGAGAACCGAGAATCGGGCTGATGACTTTGCCGGTGCCGTTGGCTGCTTCGCTGAGCCCGAGCGCCTGGCTTTCCTGACCGTCCTTGTACTTATCTCCGATCAACGCCATCGCGATCGGCGCGGTGCCGGCTGCGCCGATGCCCTGCAGCGCACGTGCCGCGATCAGGATGCCGTACGAGTGCCATACCGCCCCAAGGCCTGCCAGAATGCCCGCTCCGCCATACAGGATGAGGGAGGGGATGATGACGGCTTTGCGGCTGAAGCGATCGGACAAATAACCGACGATCGGGATCACGACGGCGGCCGCGAGCGAAAATAAGGTAATCACGAGGCTGGATTGGAAATTGGAGATGCCCATCTTCGTTTCCATCGTCGGCAGGATCGGCACGAGCATCGAATTGCCCAGCACCAGAACGACAGGCACGCTCGCCAAGGCGATATAGGCTTTGGCTTGGCCGGATTTGCCGGCGGCTCCATTGCCGCTGTTCTGTTTGCCCGAATGGCCTGCCGCCTCGTCATCCAGATCGCTGTTGAATGTGATCCGAAGCTTCCTTCGCGTCCTTGCTGCGTCCATTGCCGGTCCTCCCCGTCATGTGTGTTGCTTGAATACAGCTAAGTTGCCCTTGACGCAGACAGGCCATTCCGGGGTTCGTTGGTATGAGAACGGGAAATGAGGTAAAATAGAGTTGTTGGTGAACAACTAAAGGGGAGTCGCAACATCGATGAAACGAAATTGGATCATTCTTATCGCCGTATTGGTGACGATCGCCGTCGTTATCTTCAGCAATCGGACGGGCGGAAGCGGCCCGACTCCGCCGGGTGTTACGCCGGATGCGGCGGTCGGCGCGCTGCCGGATACCGCGCCGAAGCAAGGCGCCATGGCCCCTGCGTTCGAGCTGGCGTCTCTGGAGGAAGACGGGACGACTTATCAGGTCGGAGGGGCAAGGGATAAATTGCTGCTCGTCAATTTCTGGGCTTCCTGGTGCTGGCCATGCGAGAAAGAGGCTCCTGACCTTGTCAAGACATTCGACAAATATAAAGACCGGCTGGATTTGTATGCGGTGAACGCAACCAAGTACGACAAGGTGCGCAATGCGAAGGTGTTCGTCAAGGAGCAGAAGTTCACGTTTCCGGTTCTGACCGATGCCGATGGCGCTGTGGGCGACACTTATGTCGTCAATAATTATCCGACGAGCTTCATCATCGACCGCACCGGCAAAATCGTCGCGCGCATCGATGGGATGACGACATTGGAAAATTTGGAGAAAATATTGGACCCGCTGATTGGCGCTTAATGTTTATCGAACGGGAACGTCAAAAACGCCGCAAAGTCGTTGAACATACACGACTTGCGGCGTTTGTGCTGCAACAGACTAATGATTGACGAGGCCCAGCGTCTCCCGCGGCTGCTCGAACACCGCATCGTCCTTGACCATGCCGAGCAGCGCGTAACGGATCGAGTCGACGAGCGCTTCCCAACTGGCTTCAATGACGTTGGACGATACGCCGACCGTGCTCCACGTATCGTTGAAATCGGTCGATTCCATCAGTACCCGGACTTTGGCTGCCGTCGCGTCCTTCTCGTCGAGCACCCGGACTTTGTAGTCGGTCAGATGGATGTTGCGAATATCCGGATAGAACTGAATCAGCGCCTTGCGAAGCGCATTGTCGAGCGCGTTGACCGGTCCGTTGCCGTCGGATACCGTATACACTTGCTGGCCTCCGACCTGGAGCTTGACGATCGCTTCGGTCGCCATGCCGGAAGTCGTCTTCTCCACGAGGATCTTGAAGCTCTCGACCGTGAAGACATCCTGCGTATTGCCGTATGCGTCTCTAAGCAGCAGCTCCAGCGAGGCGTCGGCGCCTTCGAACTGGTAGCCCTGGTGCTCCATTTCCTTGATGCGGTCGATGACCTCGCGGGACTGGAAGTGGCCGGCATTTACGTCCAGCCCCATCTCCTGCGCCTTGGACACGATGTTGCTCTGGCCGGCAAGCTCGGATACGAGCACGCGCTGCTTGTTGCCGACGAGTTCCGGCTGGATGTGCTCATACGTCTTGGAATCCTTCAGGATGGCCGAGACGTGAATGCCGCCTTTGTGCGCGAATGCCGCGTTGCCCACGTACGGCTGATTGACCGGCAGAATGACGTTGGCAATCTCGCTTACGTAACGGGCGACGGACGTCAGCATCCGGAGCTGCTCGTCCGAGACGGCTTGATAGCCCATCTTGAGCTGCAGGGTCGGCAGGACGGAGCACAGGTTGGCGTTGCCGCACCGTTCGCCGTAGCCGTTGATCGTACCTTGCACCTGCCTGGCTCCGGCCGAAATGGCCGCGAGTGAATTGGCAACGGCCAGCTCGCAATCGTTATGCGTGTGGATGCCGATCGGCGCGTCGATCTCGGAGACGACCTTGGAGACGATGGCATGGATCTCGCTGGGCAGCGTCCCGCCGTTCGTATCGCACAGCACGATCCAGGAAGCGCCGGCTTCCTGGGCTTTCCGCAACGCAGCGAGCGCGAATTCGGGATTCGCCTTGAAGCCGTCGAAGAAATGCTCGGCGTCGAACAAGGCTTCCATGCCATGCTGATGCACGTAGGCGAGCGACTCGTGGATCATCGCCAAATTTTCTTCGAGCGTCGTCTGCAGGGCGGTATGGACATGGAAATCCCATGTCTTTCCGACCAGCGTTGCCGCTGCCGCGCCCGATTCAAGCAGATGCTTCAAATTCTGGTCTTGCTCGCAGCTGGAGTTCTTGCGTCTTGTGCTTCCGAACGCCGTCAGCTTGGCGGAGAGGTTCATCTCCCGAACCCGCCGGAAAAATTCGATGTCCTTGCTGTTGCTTCCGGGATTTCCGCCTTCTATATAATGGACGCCGAGCGCGTCAAGCTTCAAAGCGATCTTGACCTTGTCTTCGGCGGTCAGGCTGATGCCTTCGCCTTGCGTGCCGTCGCGGAGTGTCGTATCGAAGATGGTGATCGGTGTGGACATACCCAAAACTTGTATCCCCCTTGAATGAAAAAACAGGTTAAACTATTATAGCACGGTTGACCTCAAATGTAGAGGGCCTATAATGAAGGTACGATGAAATGTGCGGCTATCGGACGAAGGCGGGGCGGGGAAGCGATGGGCGATTCCGGGCGGAGATTCATTCTGCATATCGACATGAATGCGTTCTATTGCTCCGTGCATGCCGCCGAGGAGCCGGATAAGTACAAAGGCAAGCCGACGGGCGTGGCGGGCAGCGTGGAGCTGCGCAAGGGCATTCTCGTCACCAGCTCGTACGAGGCGCGGGTACGCGGCGTCCGCACCGCGATGACCGTGCGCCAGGCGCTCGCCGCCTGCCCGGATCTGCTGCTGATCGCGCCCGACTTCGATTTGTACCGCCGCTACAGCAAGGCGTTCATGAAGATCGCCGGCAACTACACGCCGCTGGTGGAGGCGGTGTCGATCGACGAATGCTACCTTGACGTGACGGGAAGCGGCCAATTCGGCACGCCGGTCGAAATCGCGGAACAGATTCAGCGGCGGGTGCGCGCGGAATTGTCGCTGCCGTGCTCGATCGGTGTAGCGCCCAACAAGCTGCTTGCCAAGATGGCATCCGATATGCGCAAGCCCGATGCCATCACGATTCTGCGCCGCAGGGACGTGCCGGCACTGCTATGGGGCAAGCCGTGTCAGGCGCTGTTCGGCATCGGCTCCCGAACGGCGGACAAGCTGCAGCGGCTGAATATCCGGACGATCGGAGAGCTGGCGGCAGCGGACGAACGTCTGCTGATCGAGAAGTTCGGCGTATATGGCGCATGGATGAAGAGAGCGGCGCACGGCCAGGACGATTCGCCGGTGGAGCCGTTGTCGGAAGCGGCCAAATCGATCGGTCATACGACGACGCTGCCGGCCGACTTGACGCAGCGGGAGCAATATCGCCGGGTGCTGCTCAATCTCGCGGACCAGACGACCCGGCGCTTGAGAAGACAAGGCATGATGTGCGCCACGGTGCAGATCGTCATCCGCGATCCGCAGATGAAGACGATCACCCGGGCGAGCGGGCTTGAGGCGCCGACGGACGATCCGGATGTCGTCTACAAGACGGCCTGCCGGCTTATGGATGCCCATTGGCGATCGGGAGAGGCGGTTCGGCTGCTCGGCATCACGCTGCAAAATTTGTCGCCGAAGGCGGGCACGGCGGTGCAGCTTGACTTATTTTCGTTCGAGGAAGCTCCCAGGCGAGGACAGTTGGTTAAAGCAATGGACCGGCTGCGGGACAAATTCGGCGAGGATGCCGTCCTCACCGCCGGCATGCTCGGGGACGATCCGTCCGCCTTGATCCGCAACAAGAAAGTCCGGGGCACGTCGCTGGAGAAAGATTTTCTTCGGCATTCCGGGGACGATGCGCAACCGGACGGGAAACGGAACCGGAATTTCGATTGAGTTCGAAATACGATCGTTATCATCTGCATTTTCGTTTGATCTTGATAGGGTTTTGTATTATATTGGACAGTGAAAGGTTGATATTGCTTACCTTATAGAAATTCGACGCATCAGAAACAAAGGAGGGAAACCGATGGCTAAGTTTACTTGGGTGGAGAAGGACACTTGTATCGCTTGCGGCGCTTGCGGTGCGACGGCTCCTGATATTTACGATTATGATGACGAAGGCTTGGCAGAAGTCATTTATGGCGACGACGGCAACCACGGCAACACGGAAATTCCGGAAGATTTGTACGACGATCTTCAGGATGCTTGCGATGGCTGCCCGACCGATTCCATTAAAGTAGCGGATTCTCCGTTTAATATGTAAGCGAACAACCCATATTTCAACATAGATGCCGCCGCCGGGCTCCTGCAATTCGGGACCTGGCGGCGGCATTTGTTTTCGTAAAGCTATGACTTCGGTCACAATTCGTCATTTTTTTTGCATTTATTGCCCATTGCATCTGTTTCTAAGCTATAATCAAGGATGATTGTCATGATTTACATAGGTGGGATAACGATTGCGGGAGAAAATCAAACGGATTGCCATCTTGATGAATGCGGTCATTCTGGCGGCGGTCGTGCTGATCTACTATAGTCACGTCCTGAGCAGAATCGACAATATTCTCATCGATTACAACATGAAGCAGGCGGCGACGCATCAGCCGGACGAGCATATTATCGTCGTGGCGATCGATGACGAGTCGCTGCAGGATCTGGGAAGGTTCCCGTGGGACCGTGCCGTGTACCCCGCCTTCCTGGATATGATGAACCAGCCCGGCTATGAGCCCAAGGCGATTGCGTTCGACGTGACCTTCAACGAGGAATCGGACCCGGACAGCGACGCGGCGTTAGCGGAAGGGCTGTCTTATTTCGATAATGTCATTCTTCCCGTCATCGGTTCTTCGGAAGGAGAGGTGTTCGCGACGACGCGCGTGCACCCGGATGAATACCCGACCGTGTACAGCGTCAGCAAGCCGATCCCTGCGATCGCCGATCAAGTCGAAATGGCCCATATCAACCGGGTCATCAGCGACGATGCCGTCATCCGTCAGGTATGGCTCAAGATTCAGACGCGGGAAGGCGAAGTCATCCCGTCTCTGGCTTACAGGGCGGCGGAACTGGCTGGCGTCGATTTGTCGAAATACGATGCTTTGACCGATGCCAGCACCGATCCCGGCAAGCGGTCCGCCAAAAACACGCTTACGATCGATTACCGGAACGTGACGGAAGATTTCACGACAGTCGGTTTCAGCCGTGTGCTGAACGGGGAAATCCCGCCCGAAACGTTCAAGGATGCGATCGTGCTGATCGGGTTCACGGCTGTCGGCTTGTCCGACGATTCCGGTCAGGACAGCGGCGTCACGCCGGTCGAGAAAAACATGAAGCTCGTCTACGTGCATGCCAATATCGTGGATCAGATGATCAAAGGCACGACGGTCGGCAATTTGCCCATGTGGGTGGAGTGGCTGGTCGGCCTGCTGCTGTTCGCATTTTTCATTTTGATTCCTTGGCGGATGAAAAATATTTACTCGATTCTCGTCTACCTGGCTGTCTTGGCAGGGGTGCTGTACGGGCAGTTCGCCATCTATCAGCAATGGACGACGGTCGTCACGACGGCAGATATTCTGCTTGCGATCACGCTCGTCTATCTGACGAACGTTTCCCTCAAATCGTACCTCGAAAGCACGCAGAAAAGCTTCGTTACCCGCCAGTTCGGACGTTACATTTCCCCCGACCTGGTTAAACAGATCGTCGCGCAAGACATCGACATCAAGCTGGGCGGAGATTCGAAGAATATCACGATTCTGTTCCTGGATATTCGGGGCTTCACGCCGCTGTCCGAGAAATTGACGCCGCCGGAGCTCGTAGATACGCTGAACACGATGTTCAACATGATTACGGAGACGACGCTCCGCAATCGCGGTACGATCGACAAATTTATCGGCGACGCGGCGATGATTCTGTTCAATGCGCCGCTGGACGTGGACAACCATGCGGTAATGGCGGTCAAGACCGCCTTCGAGATCCAGCAGCAGATGAAGAAGATTCGGGACGAGATTCTGGACAAATACGGCGTAGAAGTCAACGTAGGGATTGGCATCCATACGGGCAACGTTGTTGTCGGAAATATCGGTTCCTATTTGCGGGTCGACTATACAGCGATCGGCGACAACGTCAACATCGCGGCGCGCATCGAATCGCAGACGAAGAAGGGACAAGTCCACGTCTCCGAGCATGCATATGAGATTACGAAGTCGTTCTTCCTGTTCGATGAGGGGGAAGACCGCATGTTTAAAGGGAAATCCCATCCGATTCGCGTATACGAAGTGCTGGGCATCCGAGATGAGGCACCTTGGAAGGAGTTGGAGGAAGTGGCCGCTTCGAAACTATCCGAATAGATTGTTTACTTTTAAATAATTCCAAAAGAGGAGCCTAACAAACATGAACAACAACGCACTCAAAAAATTGGCAGCGGCAACATTGACGGCAGGGTTGCTCGCAGCAATGCCTGCATACGCCATGGCGGCAGACACCGGCTGGACGAAAACGCCGAAGCTGTATGAAGTCCGCACCCTGGCGGGTATGAGCGAATGGGGAGATACGAACGGCAAGGCGGGCGAAGCGAAGTTCTTCCATCCGCGTTCGATTGCCGCGACGGCGGACGGCAAGCTTCTTATCGCCGATAACGGCAACCATCTGCTGCGCGTATGGGCGGCGAATCAGGTCGGTACTTATTCGGTCGGTACTTATTCGGGATTGGATCTTGGTGAGGATGAAGCGGGGCTGCCTGTTGGCGCGATGAATGATGCGGCTTTGGCCGAAGCCGCATTCGATTATCCGGCAGGCATTACGGTTGATAACCATGGAAATGTCTACATTGCCGATTCCGGCAATCATGCGGTGCGCAAGATCGCGAAGAGCGGAACCGTCTCGACGCTCGCCGGCAACGGCGTGCTTGGGGCGGCTGACGGCGCCGGCTCGGCGGCATCGTTCAATGCGCCGTCCGACGTTGCAGTCGATAGCAAAGGCAACGTCTATGTAGCGGATACGCTCAATCATGTCATCCGCAAAATTACCGCATCCGGCGTCGTATCGACGATTACTGCGCCATCGACGCGCGTGGTGGAATATTTCCCGGGCGCGGTAGAAGACGCGGGCGACTTCCAGGATGGACCGATCGCCAAGGCCAAATTCAATGAACCGAGCGGTTTGGCGATCGATGCCAAAGACAATCTGTATGTCAGCGACCGCGGCAACCAGCGGATTCGCTATATCAACTTCGCGAGCGGTCAAGTGACGACCGTCGCAGGCGGTGGAACGTATGCCGAGCAAGCTTCTTATGTAGATGGAGACTACGCAGACGGTACAGCCGCTTCCGCCAAATTCAACGCACCCGAAGGCATTGCGCTTACGGAGGATGGCACGGTCGTCGTGGCCGATGCTCTGAATCATGCGATTCGTCTGATCAAGGACGGACAAGTGTCGACGCTGGCCGGCGTGGCGACCGAATTCGGACAGGCAGACGGCGTGCCTGGCTTCGCGCAGTTCAACCATCCGACCGATGTCGCGGTGCTGGCCGACGGCAAGCTGGCAATTGCGGACGAATTCGGCAACAAGATTCGAGTTTTGCAGTCTTACGCCAAGCCTGCCGACATGCCGACAGGATCGGGTATCGAAGTGCTGCTCGACGGTAAGGCGGTGCCTTCCGACGTGAAGGCGCAGCTTGTGAACAATTGGACGTACCTGCCCGCCCGCGCCGTGTCCGAGGCGCTCGGGTTTACTGTAACATTCGACCTGGACAAGGGCGAAGCTTACCTGACGAAGGACAAGACGGTATATACGGTGAAGAACGGCAGCACGGATGTCGTCAAATCGGTCGACGGTACGCCGTCCAAGCTGACGCTCAATGCAGCCGCATTCATCAAGCAGGATCGCATCTTCGTCCCGGTCCGGTTCTTCGCGGAAGAGAACAATTTGGACATCCAATGGGATCAAACGAACGCAACGGTCGTCATTCGACATCCTGTATTCTAGTAAAACGATCCTTAAGTAACGTTACTCAAATTCTGCACCCGGGTTTTGTCGGGTTAGGGACAATGTGTGCAGTGACTGAGTTGCTGTAACCGGGTTTTGTCGGGTTAGGGACCACGTTCGCAGTCGCTGAGGTGCTGCAACCGGGTTTTGTCGGGTTAGGGACCACGTTCGCAGTCGCTGGGATGCTATAACCGGGTTTTGTCGGGTTAGGGACCATGTTCGCAGTCGCTGAGGTGCTATAACCGGGTTTTGTCGGGTTAGGGACCATGTTCGCAGTCGCTGAGGTGCTGCAACCGGGTTTTGTCGTCTTTCTTGGATTTGAAGGGCATGATATCTCCCCGGTCGAAATGTTCTATGAAGATACACCACAAACTTTTTTGGGAAGATAGTTGCATTATTTATGGATCGTTATACTAGATCTCGCCGTGATCGCGAATGAGTGCCAATAGACGCTCTTTCGCGATCGGAGCAGTTGCCCAAGATCTTACTTAATACTTAACGGCATCTAAATGGGAGGCTCATGTCATATGAAGTTGAAGTTCCGAAGAGGACTTATTCAATTCCTTGCTTTCTTGCTGGTTGCATTGCCGGCGCTTGGCGTATTTGCTTCGCCTTCCAGCGCCGCCACGTCTCGCGTCGCGGTTATCCAATCGCTGAACGGTACCGTCCAGGTGAAGAAATCGGGCGGTTCAAAGGAGTTCAGAGCATTTGCCAGGATGAGCTTGAATGAAGGAGACGTGCTGACGACTTCGGCGAACAGCTCGGCTGTCTTGCAATTCGCCAACGGTTCATCCGAAGATGACAAGATGACGGTATCGGCGAATACGACATTGACATTCTCCAAGCTGTCGGACCGCAACGGCACGAGAACGAAAGTGAGCATGTTCAACGGCAATGCGTGGGTGGATGTGAAGTCGATCGCGACGAACAACGATGAATTTACGCTGGAGACGCCGACTGCGATCATGGGCGTGCGCGGCACGCACTTGATGGTATCGGTCGACCCGCTGACGGGCGAGACGAGGCTGACGGTTGCCGCCGGCGTTGTGAACACGAAGCCGACGGGTACGGGCGAATCCCGGGACGTATTGCCTGGCGATCATGCGCTCGTAACGAAGGACGAAGAGGATAACGGAGAAGTGTACATCGCTCCGGTCGATCTGGATGCGCTGATGAAGCTAAGTCCGGCGGACCTGATCGAAGCGATCCTGAACGCTGCCTCCGAAGTCGCGCAAGAGAACGAGCAGAAGATGAATGAGTATCTGAACCAAACGAATGCGCCCGGTTCGGCGAGCCCTGCAGACCTGGACCGGATCCGCAACAATATCGAGAGCTTGCTGGGGGCCATCGTGCAGAGTGCGATGGACAGCGGCAAGATCACGCAGGACAGAGTGCGGGAGATTGTGTCGAATGCCGAGAGCCGTACGGGCTTCAAGGTGGACTTGACGAAGAAGGACATCAGGCTGTCCGAAGTAGAGAAGCGAAAACAAGAAATTTTGGATCAACAAGCTGAGCGCAATCGCGAGCGGGCAGAGCAGCAGAAGCAATTGGAAGAACAGAAACGCAAGCAGCAGGAAGAACTGCTGAAGAAGCTTGAAGAAGAGAAGAAGAAGAAGGAAGAAGAACTGCGGAAAGCGCTGGAGGAGAAGAGGAAGCAAGCGGAAGCGGCATATGAGAAGAGCTTGTCCGATGCGGAGCTGAAACGCTACCAGGATGCGAAGAAGCAGCGCGAGCAAGAGCGGACGGGACAGACGCCAAGCTCGAATACGCCGCCTACGGACCCCGGCAGTTCGCAGCCGGATCCGGTGAATGCGTTCCTGTCTTATGTGAAAGTTCAGCCCGTAAACAGTCAGGAAGCCGATACGGTTCAGATGACGAGCGGGAAATTCCAATACAGTCTGCAAGATGTGACGGGCAGCGTCCCGGGGCTGGCCTTTACGCCGATCGCACAGAACGGCGCCATCGTCAAACAAGTGAAGGTAAACGGGGAGACCGTAACCGGCAACGTTCAGTCGGATCTGACGGTCGTCTACCTGATCAGCTTGTCGGAAGGCGACAACTCCATCGAAACAATCGTACAGGAAGCTTCGAACGCCAATCGGACGAACAGTTACACCTTTAAAATCAAGTGGACGTACGTGGAACCTTCTGTGGATATCTATGCGCTTGACAGCGATGGGGAACCTGTAGACTTCCCGGCCGAAGGCTCGTTCTCCATTCCGTATGAGCTGAACCGCATCCAATTGTATGTCGAAACGACCGGGATCTATATGGGGGTGAGCGTCTTCGTGGACGGAGCGCAACCCGATTTTGTCGAGGAAGGCGGCTATTTCGATCTGCATTTGGACGGAACCGTTCACCAGATCGAAATCCGTATAGGCGACGAGGTTTATGCCTCCTTCACGATCGATCGAAGCAGCATCGTGACGGACCCGGATCGCAATGCGTTGCTGAATTCAATGGGCGTTTATTACTGGTTGGTGGAAGGTTGGGTCGATGCATTAGGCGGTCAGAATCTGAATGCCGAGTTCAATCCGCTTCAAACTTACTATGAAATAATAGTGCCGCCGTTGCCGAGCATGGAATCGGAAGGAATCATCATCAGCGCCGAGGCAGTGAATCCTGACGCAGAAATTGAAGTTTGGAATGGTTCGGATGAGGCTATACATGTCGCGAATAACTGGGTGGAAGGTTATTCAGTTCCCTTTCACGATGGAGAAAACAACATTCTGATTACTGTCACCAACGGGCCCACTACCCAACACTATCGGGTTCTCATTCATACGATGCCTGTCGATCGGCCGTACCTGGTGACGAATTGGTCGGCGACCGCCATGAATGACGAGGGGCTTGAAGAGGACGTCGTCTGGATGACGGAAACTGAAAGACCTTTTGAATTCGTGACCCGGGTGAGCAGCGCGGCCACTGCCTTGCAGCTCGAACTTGAATTCGACGATACCCGATACTTTGTAGCAGCCCTAAACTGTTTTAGCGAGAGCTGCGATTCCATCGACAAATGGACAAACAGCGGGGACAAGGTTGACCTGGAATTGTCGGATGGAAATGGCGTGTTCATCCTGGGCGTGTTCGACAAAGATGATGATTCCATGGTAGAAGCGCTCGGCGGCGCCATGTTGTTTGTCACGAGCACGGATCCGGAGCTCGACCTGTGGTTGAACTCGGCGGATGAAAGTTCGTACGGTGCAGTCAAGGTCGATGAATTCACGTACTTGGCACAAGTTCCGCAGAATAAAGAATTCGTCTGTTTCGATCCCTATGTTGCCGAAGGGACGGGGTACGAAATCGCGGCCGTAACTGTCGATGGGGAGGTTGTTGAAAGGAATCCCAATTATTGCGCATATGAAATTGCATTGGAAGATGAAGTTACAGAGGTTGAAATCCAGATCGTCGACCAGCTTGGCTTTGCGGCTTCACCCGTTGTTTACACATTGAAAATCTACACGGGAAGCACGGTAAATTTGCAGTTCGATGCAGATCATATGAGCTTGACGGACGGTGTATACTCGGCCGTGTTCGGGTTCGATGAAAGTACAAATGAATATTCAGCATACCTGCAGGAGGATTGGCCTGTTGAGCAAGGGAGTGCCCAGCTCAATCTTCCGTTGGATGAGCATTCTCGAGATGCGTCCGTCTTCGTATACGACTCATACGGCCGACTGGTCGATCCCGATGATATCACCATTGAAAGTATTTGGTTCGAATATTACCTGCTGATCTTGTCGAATGACGCGCAAAGTTGGAATGTTGTTCGTCTCGTAATTCAGAAAAATTTTTATGAAGACTGAAGCCTGAAGAATGAAACATATAGTATAATTGCGCAAGCCGCCCGTTTCCGAATTGGTCCAATCAAATTCGGCAGCGGGCGGCTTTATGAATCGCGCAGATGCGCCGATAATATCCTTGATCAATGCTTGCAGTTGGTGAAGGTGAGGTTGGAGGCGTTATGAAGGGCCATGATCGTCTAGAACAGCGGCTGCAGGACTTCTACGACCAGGTGCCGGACGTGGAGGATGCGCTGCCGTTCAAGGATTATTTGCTCAAGCATGAGGACAGCCGGATGGCCTGGTACTTGCTCGGCAAGCAATATGCACTCAAAGGACAGCAGGCGAAGGCGAATTATTGCTTCCATCAGGCCGGAGAGATCTATGTAGCGTTCGAGTCGAAGCCGGTGCCTGACGCACCCGATCTGCCAATGAAAGCGGGGGGCAGCAGGCGCAGAGGACGGAAGGCTTTGATCGCAGGCGTACTGCTGCTGGTGCTCGCGGGCGTTGCCGTTCCAGGATGGAAAGCCTTCGCGCCGAGCGGCGAGGAAGAGAAGGCTGCACCGACGTCGACGTCAAGTCAGCGCACGGATCCTCCGCAGCAAAGTCATGCTGGTGCAGGCAGCGTCACACCTGACATCATCGAGAGCGGTTCGACGTCGCCGGGCGTGATTGCTGCGGCAATCGAGCCGGATGCGGACGGACGCGCTGTGCTGGGTGAACTGCTGATGCAATCGGCAGATCGCAAGCCGCTGCTGCTCGTAAAGGCGGCTTCGATCGGAAAATGGGGAGATTGGCTCAGAAGCCATGACCCTGTCGCGGCAGTCGAGGCAGGTGACTTGCCAGGTTCGACCCAATTGCAATGGTTCGACAAAAATTGGTGCAATTGCATGCCGGCCGAAGGGGGCAGCTTTCGCCAGCGGGTGATCGATTGGCGGCCCGTGCAGGAGGAGAAACTGGCTCTGGTCAGCGCTGTATGGCATTATCGCGAGCAGACGGGGAAGATGCCGGCATCGCCGGAAGATCTGGCCGCGGGTTATCCGGCCAATCGTCTGGCAGGCTGGACCGAGGCCATGGACGTATGGCTGCGCCAACTGACCGATTCCAAGACGATAAGGGACAAAGTCCGCTATCCTTTGCCGGATTGGCCGACAGACGCGGGAGCGGATGGCGATGCGGCGGCACAGCTAGGACGGGCCGTACCGGCAGGCGCTTGGCGCGATTTGACGGAGCAGCCGCTGGAAATTGTCGTGGACAAGCTGCATCATCGGCTGGCTGTTGTGAGCGGCAATATTTTGATTCGGAATTATGCAGTCGGGCTGGGCGGCGATCGGACACCGGAGGGCGAGTTTGTCATTTCGGAGAAGGTGCGCGATCCGAACGGCGAGCCGGAAGGGGTATTCGGCACGCGCGGGATGACGTTGTCGGACACGAGGTATGGCATTCACGGAACGGATAAGCCTGGCAGCATTGGGAAGGACGAATCGCTTGGCTGCATTCGCATGTCGCAGGAAGACATCGAGGAGTTGTACGATCTCGTACCGATGGGCACGAAGGTGACGATAGCGAGAGGGGGCTTGCCGTCCGAGACGCGCGTACCGCCGGAGCGCTTCCGGCTGCCGCAGGAGCAGGACGAGACAAACCCCCATAAAGTGTATGATTGGCTCAATTAAATATTCAACGCAAACAAGACGCCAACGATGATGACGATTGCGGCGAACGCCGTTCCGATCCAGATCAGCGCTTTTTTGTTCACTTGATCTTGCTGCTTGCGGGACGGCGGTTTCTTCTTCGCATGGCTCATAGAGTTCATCTACCTTTCCGAAAGATTGTTCTCAACATAGCTTGGACATCGAGCTCACATTTATTGTAATCGTTTTCCGCTCAAAAAACCATATCGTCTGCGGATCATGACCGCGATCGGGAGATCCGCTCTTTTCTTTTGCTCTGGAAAAGGCTAAACTGAAACCCGGAAGGGTAGAAAGGATGCTGAATCATTTGCTCTATCGCATAGTCAAACCGCTCTTGTTCCGCATGGACCCGGAGCGCGCGCATCATTTGATCGTGGACGGTCTGGCTGCTGCCAGCCGCATCCCCGGGATGGGCGCCATGCTCTCCGCTGCATGGGGCGTCCGCGAAACGCCGGATCTGTCGGTCGACTTGTTCGGATTGCATTTCAAGCACCCGGTCGGACTCGCAGCCGGACTGGATAAGAACGCGAAGGCGGCTGCAGGGCTGTCCCGGATCGGATTGTCGTTCCTGGAAGTCGGCACCGTCACACCGAAAGGCCAGCCGGGCAATGAACAGCCGCGGTTGTTCCGGCTTCCGCCGGACGAAGCTTTAATTAATCGTATGGGCTTCAATAACGAAGGGGCGGACGCGATGGCCGCTCGGCTGCAGCGGCTTCGCAAGCGGCCGATTCCGCTGGCAGTCAACATTGGCAAGAACAAGAATACGCCCAACGATCGGGCGGCGGACGATTATCGCGCATGCCTGCAGAAGCTGTATCCGCATGGAGATTTCTTCGTGGTAAATATCAGTTCTCCCAACACGCCGGACTTGCGCGCGCTGCAGCATGGCGACGAGTTGTCCGGGCTGCTCGCGGCCGTACGGGAAGAAATGCACTTGCAGGCGCAGCGCCATGGAGACACCGTCAAGCCGATTCTGGTCAAGGTAGCTCCGGACAATACGGACGAACAGCTCGTTTACATGGCGGAAGCGATCATGGCCAGCGGCATGTCGGGCATCATCGCCACCAACACGACGATCGGCCGCAGCGGCCTGACCCATCGTCATGCAGGAGAGACAGGGGGGCTTAGCGGACGCCCTTTGACGCAGCGGTCCACGGAAGTTATTCGCGAGCTGTATCGCATCACGCAAGGAAAGCTGCCTATTATCGGGTCAGGCGGCGTTTTCGATGCGCGAGATGTCTATGATAAAATTCGCGCGGGCGCCAGTCTCGTCGAGGTGTATACTGCCCTTATCTACCAAGGCCCCGGATTGCTGTCCAACCTGCACAAGGGATTGCGGGAACTGCTGCGGCGGGACGGATTCAGCCGCATTACCGAAGCGATCGGAGCGGACCATCGGCGTTAGCAAGTCAGGAGGTTGTTTATGGACGGAAGAGACTGGGGCAAATTTCTGCTGCCGTACCAGCAAGCGGTGGAAGAGCTGAAGATCAAATTCAAGTCGCTTCGCAAGGAGTTGAAAGCCAGGGACGAATACGCGCCGATCGAGTTCGTCACCGGCAGGGTGAAGCGGATTTCGAGCATTCTGGAGAAAGCGCGCAGATTGAACGTCTCGATGGACCGGATCGAAGTCGGCATCGAGGATATCGCGGGCATCCGGATCATGTGCCAGTTCGTGGACGATATTCATAAGGTTGCCGACCTGATTCGCAGGCGGAAAGATATGATTCTCGTCTATGAGAAGGACTATATTACGAATTACAAGGACAGCGGGTACCGCAGCTATCACTTGATCGTAGAATATCCGGTGCAGACCTCTTTGGGGTCGATGCCGGTGCTCGCGGAAATTCAAATCCGGACGCTGGCGATGAATTTCTGGGCGACGATCGAACATTCCTTGAACTACAAGTATAAAGAACATCTGCCGCCCCACGTCCGCGATCGTCTGCGGGCTGCTGCCGAAGCGGCTTTCCTGCTCGATACGGAGATGTCCAGCATTCGCCAGGAGATCGTCGACGCCCAGCAGGAATTCGAGGAGAGCGCGGGCACGGTCCGAAATGTGCTTAGTGCGATTCAGGAGATGTATTTCTTCCGCAAAATTCGGGAAGCGGCACAGTTTCAATTAAGATTCAACGAACTGTGGGAGCAGGAGGACATTCGCGGCTTGAAGGACTTGGCGGTGGAAATTCAAGGCGCGTTGGAGCGATTGGGGAAATCCGGCGGCAGTCGGTAAGGGCTCCTTAACCGAATGCGATGAGTTGAAGGATATGCAAATTTTACTTTTTGTTCGCTTGTTTTGCAATCCCACGCCTTGGTAAACTTATAGTAGAATTCCATCCTGGCCGGAACGGCTCAAGATCTGTGGCGTGTCGAAATCGAACCATGGGAGGAAGACGAATGAGCGAACAAGCGTGGGAAATGATTTTGCAGGAGATGCGGCATGGATTTGCTTCGGTGAACGGCAGATTGGACCAGGTGGACCAGCGGCTCGGGAAGGTGGAGGTCCGCCTGGAGGCTGTGGATCAGCGGCTCGACAAGGTGGAAACCCGTCTGGACAACGTGGAAACGGTGGTCATGGGCGTCAAGCAGATGGTGATGGAAGTGCAACAATCCGTCAACCGAATCGAAGAGGTCCAAGAACAGCATACCGCCGCGATCGAGTCGCTTCGTCAGGAGCGCAAGATGGATCGAAGATTGCTGGAGGCATTGACGGTAAAATATTTTGAGCACGATGCGGATATTCGTGAACTGAAGCATGCCTGACCAGCGAGGAGGTTCGCCGTGCGGCGGACCTCTTTCCTTATTTTTTGTTCCAGGGAGCATACAACGAATATGGCAAAATTGCCGCGAGATTTCATGAAAGAAATGTACGAATGCCTGCAAGAGGAAGCGGACGACTTCTTCGCTTCTTACGATCAGCCCCGAACATCCGGCATTCGCGCGAACGGGCTGAAGCTGGCGTCTGCCCGTTTGCTCGAGTTGACAGGCGCGGCGAGAGTGCCGATTCCCTGGGCGGATGGCGGGTTCTATACGGATGAAGAGGAGCGTCCGGGCAAGCATCCCTATTATCATTTGGGCTTGTACTACATCCAGGAGCCCAGCGCGATGCTGCCGGCCGAGCTGCTGGACGTTCGCCCCGGACACCGGGTGCTGGATTTGTGTGCGGCTCCGGGCGGCAAGACGACGCAGATCGCGGCGAAGCTGCAAGGCGAGGGCGTATTGGTGACGAACGATAACGCGGCGGACAGGGTGAAGGCATTGGTCAAAAATGTCGAACTGTCCGGCGTTCGCAACGCGGTCGTGCTGAACGAGGAGCCTTCGCGCATCGCAGAAATTTTCGGGAACTGGTTCGACCGGGTGCTCGTAGATGCGCCGTGTTCCGGGGAAGGTATGTTCCGCAAGGATGAGGAGATGGCCCGTCAATGGGAACGGCGCTCAGCGGGGGAATATGTCCGTATGCAGCGGGACATTCTCGCGCAAGCGGCGCGCATGGTCGTGCCGGGCGGTCAGTTGGTGTATTCGACTTGCACGTTCTCGCCCCGGGAAAATGAAGGTGTTGTGGCTGGGTTTCTGGCCGCGCATGAGGATTTCTCAGTTGTCTCGCCCGGCAGCGGTTATGAATTTGGGCTGTCTCCCGGGCGTCCGGATTGGCTGACGGAAGACGAACGTGCCGGATTAACGGATGCCAGGCGGGATTCGCTTGCGGGAGCGGTTCGGGTATGGCCGCATCGCAGCCGGGGAGAGGGGCATTTCGCCATTGTGCTTGCCCGATCCGGCAAGGTTGAGACGGATGGAGATCGGATCGATGTCGGAGAGCAAGCGTATGATCGGACTGCATCGGGCAGCAACCCGAAGCGGCATCGCGCCGGACAACGCGACAATGAGCATGAGTTGGAGGCCCTTCGCAAATTCGAAGCCTTCCGGGCAGACATTCTGCCTGAATGGCAGCCGCCCGGCAAGCTCGCTATGCGGGGCGACACGGTATACGCGCAGCCGTTTCCGCTTCCTGATCTTGGCGATCTGCGTACGGTAAGACTCGGTTGGCAGTTGGGCATTGCCGGGAAGCACCGCTTCGAGCCTTCGCAGGCGCTTGCTATGGGGTTGAAGCCGGACGATGCGCAGAGGCAGAGGACGCTATACATCGACTCGGCGTACGCCGATTGCCTTCGTTATTTGAAGGGAGAAACGCTGCAGCCTGACCCCGGGTCGCTGACAGGCAAAGGATGGACACTCGTCTGTATCGACGGCTTCCCTGCCGGTTGGGGCCGTTGGGACGGCATGACGCTGAAAAATGAGAGACTGCCGGGCTGGCGCTGGATGTAGCCATGCCGGACTTGTCCGGAAAGGAACGGCCGATGAAATCGACGATGCGTCTGGACAAACTGCTAGGCAACATGGGATTAGGAACGCGAAGCAGCTTGAAGGCAGCCGTAAAGCAGGGTGCGGTACAGGTCAACGGACAGCGCGCCAAAGACCCCGGTATGCAGATCGATCCGCTGAAGGATCGGGTGGAGTGGAACGGCGAAGAGGTTCGCTTCCGGGAGACGATCTACGTCATGTTGAATAAACCGGCAGGCGTCGTATCGGCAACGGAGGACACGCGCGACCGCACGGTGCTGGACCTGCTGAACGATGAAATGAAAGCCCGCGCTTTATTTCCCGTCGGCCGCTTGGACAAGGATACCGAAGGCTTGCTGCTGATGACCAATGACGGCAAGCTGGCGCACGATCTGCTGTCCCCTCGCAAGCATGTGCCGAAGACGTATCGTGCGCTTGTGGCCGGCAGCGTCGGCGAGGAAGAAGCGGCGGCGTTGCGCCGGGGAGTCGAGTTGGATGACGGGTATGTGACCTTGCCGGCCGAGCTTCGCGTGTTGGCGACAGCCCCCTCGTCCGAGGCGGACCGTCATCCGGATATGGCCGAACCGTTCGCCCGGATGCAAACTGGCCGGATCGAGCGAACGCAGGCTGCGGACGCTGTCCAATGGATCGAATTGACGATCCGTGAAGGCAAGTACCATCAAGTGAAGCGCATGTTCGAAGCCGTCGGCAGCAGCGTCATGTATTTGCGCCGCGTCTCCATGGGACCGCTGCAGCTCGATCCCGCCTTGCCGTTCGGCGCGTGGCGGGAGCTGACGGATGCGGAATTAGACAGTGTAAGAAGATATCGGGCGGCGGGGACGGACTGAAACGGGCAATTCCCCGACACGTGCTTGAACGATTGGGATTGATGCAAAAGGCAGACGCCAAAAACCGACAGCGCATGAAAGCTCTGCACTGTCGGTTTTGGCATGTTCCGATTACCAGATGCCAGCGGCCAGAATGATGACCAGCAGAATGTACAGTACCAAGACGAAAGCCGCTGCATTGCCGTACCCTCCGGCTACTCCGGACATGGCAACTCCTCCTTCGCGAAGTTGGTTAGGTTGGAGCCGAACCGGGGAGCGCGCGGATCGATACGGCTTCGACATCCCGGTTCGAACTACATTATCATATGTGCAGGGGCTTTTGCCGATTGGACATTTATCCCTATGCGTGCAATTTGGGTTATGGCGGGCTATAGCCGCAATCCTTTGGGGCGGTGGTTCTTGTAGAGGCTATTGCTGGCTTTGAACCATCCGAGCGGGAACCCGTCTACAGCGGCGATTCCCCAGCCTTTGCTGTCGGCAGGAGCCGGCAATGCTTCTCCGCGGCAATAGGCGGCAGCTTCGGCGGATTCCGCGGTCCAGGAGGCGGCGAGCCTGGCATCCGTCGCAGCCACGGCGATAGCGAGCGCATGGTCGGGCTCGAATCGGCCGCCGCCGTGAAGCTCGCCCAGGCGCAGTCCGGAGCGCAGCACGCGCAATCCCCGGAGTTCATCCGGGATCGGTATTCCGTCAGCTGCCGGCATCCAGTACAGGGCGTCTCCGAAGCTTAAGGCATGGCCTTGTTCGGGCAAGCGAAATGCCGGGAGATTAAGACAAGCGAACGCTTCATAACCTTTCATAAGGGATTCTGCGGAGGAACCGCCCATTGAGCCGGACCCGCTGTTGCTGCGGGAACGCTTGGAGCCCAAGCGGGATTCTCGCCGACCGGGCACGGAAATCGCCGGAAGCGTCGCATCCCCCTCCTTGCGCAGAAGCGCGGCGTAATGCCCTTCTCCTTGGCCGCGATGGGGCCACATCCGTTCTTCTTTAATCAGACGGAATGACGGGTGACGGGTCAGGAAGTCGGCGATCGTCTCTTCGTTTTCCAGCGAATTGAACGTGCAAGTCGAATAGACCAATGCGCCGCCGGGCTTCAGCATGGCGGCCGCATGCGGGAGAATGTCCCGCTGGCGCGCCGCGCACGCTTCCACCGCCTCCGGCGACCACTCGGCAATCGCGGCAGGGTCCTTGCGGAACATGCCTTCGCCCGAACAAGGCGCGTCGAGCAGCACCCGGTCGAACCGTTCGGGAAATCGCTCGGACAACGCCTGAGGGGTCGCCTGCGTGACGAGCGCATTGACGATGCCGAGACGTTCGATGTTCTCGGACAAGATCTTGGCTCTGCCCGGGTGAATTTCGTTCGCGACGAGCAAGCCCCGGCCTTGCATGCCGGCAGCAATCTGGGTCGTCTTGCCGCCCGGCGCGGCAGCGAGGTCGAGCACCGTTTCTCCGGGCCTGGCATCCAGCAGCTCAGCGGCGATCATGGCGGAGGGCTCCTGGATGTAATACAGGCCAGCCATATGGTAAAGATGACGGCCGGGCCGCTCGGATTCCCGGTACCGGAAGCCGTCTGTGCACCAGGGAAGCGGCTGGAGACCGAACAGGGCCGTCAATTGCTCCCGAACTGCGGGCCGGGCGTCCAGCTTCAGCGGGTTCAGGCGTAGGCCGTAGGTTCTCGGTTCTTCATAGCTGCGAAAGAAAGCGTCGGCTTCGTCGCCGAGCAGGATATGCATTCGTTCGATAAATGTGGGCGGCAGTGCGGTCGTCAAGCTGTATTCCTCCCCAAACCGGCTGAGATAATGGCAGACTTGCAGTCATTGTTTATCCTTGTTCGGCACGTCGGCATAATCGATCACGCGATTTTTGCCACTCGTCTTGCTATGATACATGGCTTGATCGGCAAAGCTCATCAGTTGCTCTGCGGAGATGCCTGAGCCCGGTATGGATGTGCATACACCGACGCTGACGGTAACGATGCTCTCTTTCGCCGTGCGCGAGCGGATCGATTCGGCCGCTTGCATGGCGGCGGTCGGCGAACTCGTCACGAAGGCGACCAATTCTTCGCCTCCGTAGCGGCCGGCCAGCCCGATGCCTTCGGTCTCCTCCATGAGCAAGGAAGCGACCTGCTTCAAGACGCCGTCCGCCCGATGGTGACCGTGGGTGTCGTTCAATCGCTTGAAGTTGTCGATATCGCAGAAGATTGCGGTTACCGGCTTGTTCGAACGCAGCGCGCGTTCAAGCTGGCTTGTGAAATACCGGCGATTGTATAAATTGGTCAATCCGTCCGTAATGGAGGAGCGGTAGGCGGACATGAGCAGTTCCACGACTCGTTCGAACAGGAGCATGAACAGCAAGACATAGTACAGGACGGTCAGCAATTCTGACGCGATGCTGAAGCGTACCGACTCGGCCGTCATATAGAGAGCGGTCAAGACGCAAATTTGCGCAGCGAAGGCGGCGGCCAATCCGACGATATATTTTCGTGGCTGGCCGATATGCGGACCGAACATAAGCGCGAACAACGGGGATAACAGCAGCAGATAGCCGTCCAGCACCGGGGAATTCGCCAGCCGGCCGGCCCAATCCGCGCTGCGGTCCAATGCCCACGGCAGCAGGTCGGCGATCGCCAGCAGCGCGCCGAGCGCGAGCAAGCCGTAGAACCATACGCGCGTTCTCGGCCGGCGTTTGTAGTATAGCTCGAAGATGGCGAAATTCATGACGATGAAAGAGAATACTTGCAGCAGCTTGCCTGCGAACGCCAGCATCGCGGCGTCGGGAAGCCAGCCGGCGGACCAGGCGAGCTGAAGCCATTGATAGATGAATATAAAGCCAAGCGAGATCAGCAATGTGCGATACGCCCTGCGCTTATTGCCGCTGAACAGGCGATAAGCCATGAACAGCATGAGGCCGAGCACGACAACCGAGATGGAAGAGGAATACAGCAGCACGTTGCCGTCTGCGGCAGATTCGAATGTTGGCATAAAGTCTCCTTTTTCTGGACAGAAACATATGTTCCATATTATCATGGATTCGTGAGACCGAACAAGGTCGGCAAGGAGGAATCTTCTGTTGAATATTTTGCAGGCGCTGTTTTTTCCGCCGGAACAACCCGGCGGCGTGTCGTCCATGGTGCCGTACGTCAGGGAACGGTTCCGCAGGATCGGCTGGGAGATGGAATTGTTTTCGCTGCCTAAGCGCATCCGCAACAAGGGGCAAGGCGATATCGTATTCGATACGTTCGATTGGCAACTGTATGCCGGCAACGAGATCGTCAACAAATATATGCAGACATACAAGGATTACTTATGGTGGACAAAGCTGCGGCTTTCGGGCCAGAGATTCGATCTGATTCATGCGCACCACCCGATCGCCGCGCTGGCGATGAAACGGGTGTTCCCCGATACGCCGCTGCTCGTGACGGTGCATTCCAGTTTCGAACGGGAGCTCGTGTTGAACCGCCGCATTGCCGATGACGGACCGGAGCACCGATTTCTGACGTCGCTATACGGGGAATTGGAGCAGAAGTCCGAGCTGTTGATGACCGTATCGCAGTCGTTTGCCGCCTACATGGCCGAATATATGCGCGTTCCAGGCAATGTGAAGGTCATTCCGAACGGATACGACGAGAAACGGTTCAAGCCGATTCCCCATGACAACGCAGTTCCCCAACTGGTGACCGTCTGCCGGCTCGTGCCGGCCAAGGGCCTGGATATTCTGCTGCGGGCATGCGCCGAGCTCCGCAGGCGGAACCACCCGTTCGTCCTGCACATTATCGGGGACGGTCCAACCCGCGAGGAGCTGGAGCAGGCCGCGCAGCAGCTCGGCATTTATGACGATACGATTTTTTACGGCTACATGCTGCATCCGGAGGAACTGCTTCCTTTCTTCGACGTGTTCGTCCTGCCGTCCCGCGCGGAGGCGTTCGGTTCCGTGTTCGCAGAGGCAGCTTTGTGCATGCTGGCGCTCGTCGGGACCGACGTGGGAGGCATCGGGGAGCAGATCGACCACGGCACGAACGGCTTGCTCGTTTCGCCGGATGACCCGGCTGCGCTGGCGGACGCGCTGGAGACGGTTATCGCCGACCCGCAATATCGGTACGAATTGGCCAGATCGGCTTGGAACAAGGCGAAGAAGACGTATTCGCTCAATCGGGTCATCAGCGAACTGAAATCGATCTATCAAACGTATGGCAGGCTCGCCGAGCCGGATACGGCACCCTGACGGCTGCAATGGAGCAATAAACGAAAGGCTGGAGGCAAATGGGAGTACCGTTCACTTTCGTTCACGCCGCCGACTTGCATCTGGACAGCCCGTTCAAAGGATTGTCCAGGGCGCCGCAGACAGTGCGGGAACGATTGCGGGAATCGACGTTCGCATCGCTGCGCCGGGTCGCGGACATGGCGGTAAGCGAAGGCGCCGACTTCATCGTATTGGCCGGCGATTTGTACGATACGGCGGATCGCTCGCTCAGAGCCCAGCTTCGGCTGCAGCGCTTGCTGACGGAGCTGACGGAGCGTGAAGGAATCGGCGTGTTCGCCGTGCACGGCAATCATGATCCGGCGAGCGGCCGCCAGGCGAGGCTGGATTGGCCGTCAGGCGTGCGCGTGTTTGGCGCCGATGCGGTGGAATGCGCGGAAGCGAGAAGGCGCGACGGAACGCTGGCGGCGCATGTGTACGGCATCTCCTACGGCGCTTCCGCGGTGGCAGAGAATCTGGCGTTGCGCTTCGCGAAGCGGGAAGGCGCGCCGTTTCATCTGGCGCTGCTGCACGCCAACGTGGACGGCGATCCGGAGCATGACAATTACGCCCCGTGCCGCTTGTCCGACTTGACGGCGGCCGGGTTCGATTATTGGGCGCTGGGCCATGTGCACGACAGACGTACGCTGCATGCGTACCCTCATGTCGTCTATCCGGGCAATATTCAGGGGCGCAGCATGCGCGAGACCGGTCCGAAGGGCGCGTATTTGGTCAGCGTATCGGCATCGGGCGAGGTGACGATGTCGTTCCGGGATACGGCGGACGTGCTGTGGCGCGAGGCGGCTGTATCGATTGAAGGCGCGGTGCGGGAGCAGCAACTGAAGGAGCGTCTGCTGGCTGCGGCGGAAGCGGCGCGCGACGGGGCCGGCGGCCGGCCGGTCGTGCTTCGCCTTCGTCTGGAAGGCAAGGGCGAACTATACGATGCCTTGCTGCGGGAATCTCTGGCCGACGAATGGCTGGAGGAGCTGCGGGATTGGCTCGGCGCTCCGGAGTTGTCCGATGATTGGGTATGGCCGGAATCGATCGTCATGAGCGCAGCGGCTGCTGCGACGGATTGGGCGCCGCTGGCCGGGGAAGAAGGCTTTGTCGGAGAGCTAGTCCGTCTGGGGCTCCGCGCCGCGGCAGATCCGCAGGCCGGCAGCACGTTGATAAGCGATGCGCTGGAGCCGTTCCGCAGACAACCTAAGCTGCGGGAATGGCTGTCCGCGCTCGGAGATGACGAGCGGGCGGAATTGACCGGCCAAGCGCTGGAATTGGCGATATCGCTGCTACGGGAAGGACAAGACAGAAGCGCGGATTGAGGCCGGGAGCGTGGCGCTGCCATAAGGCATGTCTGGCGCAGCGTCTGTTGGCAGTAGCCGGACAAGACCCGGTTGCAGCGCCACAACTCGCAGATGTGTGAGCCGTAAGCGGACAAAACCTGGTTGCAGCGTCGCAACTCGCGGATGTGTGGGCCATAAGCGGACAAAACCCGGTTGCAGCGTCGCAACTCGCGGATGTGTGAGCCGTAGCCGGACAAAACCCGGTTGCAGCGTCGCAACTCGCGGATGTGTCGGCCGTAAGCGGACAAAACCCGGTTGCAGCGTCGCACTCGCGGATGTGTGAGCCGTAGCCGGACAAGACCCGGTTGCAGCGCCGCACTCTCGGATATGTGGGCCATAAGCGGACAAAACCCGGTTGCAGCGCCGCACTCGCGGATGTGTGGGCCGTAAGCGGACAAGACCCGGTTGCAGCGCCGCAACTCGCAGATGTGTGAGCCGTAGCCGGACAAAACCCGGTTGCTGCGTCGCAACTCGCGGATGTGTGGGCCGTAAGCGGACAAAACCCGGTTGCAGCGCCGCAACTTGCAGATGTGTGAGCCGTAACTCGACAAAAGAGACTGTCGATTAATGGATAACAGCATGCATTGCGCACGAAGCATCGCTCTTTCGCCTAGCCATCCGTCGTAACGGAACACAGCGCCGTTATTCCGCGGTTTTACAGTGATTTTGGCAACGTTTGTCGTTGATAAGGGCCCTCCGTTCTGTTAGCTTATCCAAAACACCGTTTATTGCCGATTAAGGCTTCTGAGTTCCGTTGCGCTGACTGCACAGGTTGTTTCGCCCGTTCAACAATTAATCGACAGTCTCCAAAACCGGGCTACAGCGTCGCAACCCGCGGATGTGTGGGCCGTAACCGGGCAAAACCCGGCTACAGCATCGCAACTCGCGGATGTGTGGGCCGTAAGCGGACAAGACCCGGTTGCAGCGCCGCAACTCGCAGATGTGTGAGCCGTAAGCGGACAAAACCCGGTTGCAGCGTCTCACCCCCACAGCATATGGCGACTGTAGCCTGGTTTCTCCAGGATGAGGAGCAGTTTGCAAAGTTCGTTCCAAAGCTATTAAAAAGGAGGCAAGCGGAATGTTCATTCGGGACCTGCACGTCGACGGGTATGGGGCGCTTCACGATGTTCACGTCTCGTTCCGGACGCCGCTCTCGGTTGTGTATGGACCGAATGAAGCGGGCAAGAGCACGCTGCTGCGCTTCATCCGAAGCATGCTGTACGGCATTCCGTCGCGGAAAGAGCCGGTTGAGCGCGGCGAACCGGTCAGCGGCGGCCGGCATGGCGGGCGGATGGCGATCCTGGGTTCCGACGGCCGGGAACGGATGCTGGAGCGATACGCTTCGGACGGAAGCGGACGCAGAAGCCCCGGCGGCGGGTTGATCGTTCGCGAGACGGGCGATGGCGGTATCGAATGGCGCCCTTCGCAAGCCGAATGGGAGAGACGGGCGCTTGGCGGCGTCTCCGAGCGGTTGTTCCGCCAGTTGTTCGCGGTTACGCTGGACGATCTGCACGAGCTGCTGGCTCTTCAGGGAGAAGAGGTCGGCAATTATTTGTATCATGCCGGCCTTGCAGGCGGGGCTTCTCTGGCCGAAGCCAGGCGCCGGCTGAATGCAGAGATGGACAAGCTCTATCGTCCGAAAGGATCGACGCAGGAGATGAATCGGCTGCTTGCCGAGCGGAAGGAGCTGGAAACGGCCATCCGGCAAAGCCGCAGCAGTGTCGATCAATATGTGCAAGCGACGGAAGCATGGAACGAGGCGCAGCGGCGATTGGATGCGCTGGAGCGGCAATTGCCGCCGCTCGCCGCCCATGCCGCGTCCTTGCGCGGTACGCTTGACTTGCGGGAATGGTGGCTGAAGCGGCAGGCGCTGGCCGGCGAGTTGCGCGATTGGCAGGCGCAGCTGTCACATCCTGAGGCGCCGCCGTTGTCCGAGACCGTCGCTGCCGAATGGCCGGGCTTGCGGATGCGCCGCGATGCAGCCGAGAACCGCTTGCAGGAGGCGCAGCAGCGCGTACGCGAGATTGCGCGGGCGAGAGAGGCGCTCTGCTGGGACGAATCGCTGCTTGCCCGCTTGCCCGAGCTGGACAAGCTGGAAGCGATGCGGGAAAGGGTAGCGGCGGGCACCGAGGAGAAGGAAGCGGCTGCGGCGGAACGGCATCATTTGGAGGAGACGCTGGATGACCTCATGTCGCATCTTTCCCCCGGCTGGAGCTTGCCCGACCTGCAAGCGTTCGCGGGAGTGCTGTCCGAGCGGGAACCGCTCAGGCGTCTGCATGCGGCATGGACGGATGCCTCCAGGACGCGCGAACGGCTGGAGGCGGATGCCGGGCGAATTCGGCGGCAGCGGGAAGATTGGCTCGGCGACCGCGAAGCGGCGGCCGGCGGGGCGGAGCACGCGCCGACCGCCGCTGCCGCAGGAGCAGCGGGTCCGCGAACGACCGATCGCCATGCTGCGGATACGTTCGGACCGCTGCGGCCGACGACGCGAGCTGAACTGCTTACCGTATGGAACGAGCTGGAGGACGAGCTGCGACGATTGGAGCGGCTGCTGGCAGAATGGCGGTACGGGTTCAGTGGCGCTGACGGCCACAAGGACCGGAGCCGTCTGCCGGTCGCAACGGGATGGCTCGTCATCGCGGCGATCGGCGCCTTATTTGGCGCAGCCTGGTTTTACCGCAGCGATAGGACAATGGAGGCGCTCATCGGCCTCGCAATCGCCATCGCAGCCGGTGCGGGCGCATGGATGGCGGCTATGCAGGCGCGCAAACGCGGCTCGCACACGAAGAGCGTTCCTCCGGACGATGCGCTTGCCGAAGTTCGAACAAGCCGCGCGCGCGCGGAAACGCTTCTGCACCGTCTGCTGGAGCAGCCCGGCGAATGGGCGCACGCCTTGCTGGGGCATCAGGACGCTTCCCATCGACCGCCCCGCCGGCTGTCGGGCAATCGATCCGAAGCGATCTTGCCGACGCTGAACGAGGACTTGCGGGTTCGATTGCGTCAAGCGGTGCAAGCCGGGCTGGCGCAGTTGGAACTGAACGAACGGGAGCAGTTGCACGACCGTGACCGCACTCGCAAGCTTGCCGAGCTGGAGCGGGAAGAGGCGGCGCTCATGAGCGAGATCGGCCGCATCGACGAACGGATTCGGACGTGCTTGGGCGATTGGACGAACTGGCTGCGGAAGTATAAGCTTCCGCCGAACTTGACGCCGGACGGCTTGCCGGACTTGCTGCATGCCGCCGAACAAGGCCAGACAACGCTTCGGAGGCGTGCGGGGGTACTGGCGCGCATCGAAGCGCTGGACCGGGCACAGTCGGCTTTCGCGGAGGCAGCGCGCGCATTGCTGCACGCATATCCGCCGCCGGACGCGCTGTCTGCCGATCTCGGGATGTCGATCGTCTGGCTCCGGCGCCAAGCGGAAGAGCAGCGCAAGATCAAGGCGGATGATGAGCAGCTCGATCGGCTGAGCGTCGATGCCGGCAGCGCGGAAGAGCAAGCGGCGCGGGGGCTGGCGCAGGCAACTGCGGCAATTCGGCAATTCATCGAGGAAGCGGGCGAGCAAGACGAGCCGGCGATCGAGTCGCGGCTGCGCATCGACGAGCGGCGTCGGGCGATCGAGCACGCGGTGCGGGAGATCGACATTCGGCTCGAAGCGGGCAAGACGACGGAATCGCTGGCCGCCATGTACCGGCTGCTCGAGTCTCGCGACGAGGCGGAATTGACGGCATTGGCTCGTCAAGCGGCAGAAGAATGGGAAGCGTTGAACGAGGAACGGACGTCGCTGCTCGACCAGCGCGGACGACTCGCGCAGGAGCTGGATCGCCTGCGCAAACAATCGGAGACGGAGGATCGCGCGCAGCAGTTGGCCGACTTGGACGGCAAGCTGCACCGGCTAGCCGGTCGATATGCTTTGCTGGCCGTCAGCGACCGACTACTTGAAAAGACCAAGGCGGTATTTGAGGAAGAGCGCCAGCCGGAAGTGCTGCAACGGGCTTCCGCGTATTTTGCCCGGATGACGGAAGACGCCTATGTCAAAATCGCCGTGCCGGGAGATCGGCCCGCCGTATTCGCCGAGTCCCGCGATCGGAGGCAGACGGACAGCAGCTTCCTGAGCCGAGGGACGAAGGAACAACTGTACTTGTCCATGCGATTTGCGCTCGCGGACGCCGTCTCGCGGGAGGCGAACTTGCCGCTGCTGCTCGACGACCTGTTCGTGCATTTCGACGAACGGCGGCTGCGGCGGACGATCTCCGTATTGGGCGAAATCGCGCAATCCCGTCAAATCATTCTGTTCACATGCCATCGGCATGTCGCGGAAGCCGTGCGTCAGACATATCCCGATGTCGGCTTCACGGATTGGGCCCGGCGACAGTCGGCGGCGGATGTCTTGTCGAGCTCGAGCGGTCCCGGCTGATCAAGAACAGCCAGCCCAGGCTCAGCATGCCGAACAGCGGATACAGCGTAGACAGGAGCGGTCCGAAACCGAATTGCCCGAGCACGAAACATAGGGCGAGCAACGCGGCAGTCAGCAAGCTGCCGCGCATGCGCATGCGTTCCTGAAGCTGCACGTTCAATCCGAAAATATCGGACACGAGCGTCGTGAATATTTCCGAGTAGATCAAAAGGATATAGATCGCGTGAATACAGGCGCTGAATTGCCGGGCGATGCCGCCCATCGGGATATCGAATTCAGCCGCTTCCGGCATGTGCGCCATGAGCGTGTAATGTCCGGCGAGCAGCAGCAGCCCGATGACGACGCCGCCGAGCCAGGCGCCGCGGCGCAGGATGACCGGGTCGCGGATCGACGATCCGAGCGGAACGAGCACCGCCTGCGCCAGCGACAAGTTGAATGCCGCATAGAGCAGGGGCGACATGCCGGCTGCCAGGGGCGATGCCAACTGCCATTGCGTGATGCCGATCTCTCTGCCGGGATGACTCATCAACGTGTCCGCAAGCAGATAAAGGGTGAACAGGATCATGATCGGCACGACGAGCGTATTCACGGCCAGAATCGCGGACATGCCTTTGCGAAGCAAGAGAAAGCAGGCCAGCATCGTCAGCAGCATGCCGGTCTGATAGTTCATGCCCAGATGCTCGGAGAAGATCGTGCCGCCCCCGGCCAGCATGACGCCATTCACCGCAAGCAGGATGAACAGCATAAGATGGCTGGACAGACGTCCGAGCCGCTCCCCGAACAGATGCTTGTTTAAGTCCTCGTACGACTTGGCGTTCAACTGCGCGGCCAGCAGCATGATTTTCGCGCCGATCCAGATGAACAGCGCCGCAGCGGCCAGAATCAGCACGGCGCCGCCGCTGCCGAAGCGGGTGAAAAATTGCATCACTTCCCGGCCGGAAGCGAATCCTGCGCCGACGACGGTTCCGACAAAAGTAAACGCGACCTGCAAGCTCCGCCACCATCCGGCCATGTCCGGCCTCCTCCCGACTTGATCTGTCTTCCTAACAAGGTATGACAGGAATGGGACGGGCATGCCCCGCAAAAACCGCGGATTTCTGTTGCGCATCAGAGTCGGATATGGTACGTTAGTCGACAAAGAACATACGGCTTCGACGTCTTTGCACGGGCGATGCCGTAATAAAAGAACGGAAGGTGCAGGAACGATGGACATATTGAAGAAACGGCTTCTGGAGGAAGCCAGTGTCCTCAATTCCGATGTGCTGAAGGTCGATTCGCTGCTCAATCACGGCGTCGACCCGCAGTTGACGATGGAGATGGGCAGGGAATTCGCACAACGATATGCGGGCGAGCCGATCACGAAGGTGATCACGGTCGAATCGTCAGGCATCCCGGTAGCGTTCGCCACGGCTTACGAGCTTGGGGTTCCGCTCGTATTCGCGCGGCGCAAGCGGACGCTGCTGGGCGAGACGGACGCGTATTGCGAACGTGTTCCCTCCTTTACGAAAGGTATCGTGACGGACCTGATCGTATCCCGCCACCTGCTGCGGTCCGACGATTCGGCCTTGTTCATCGACGATATTATCGCCAACGGCGACGCCGCGCGAGGACTGATCCGCATCATCGAACAATCGGGCGCCAAGCTGGTCGGCATCGGGGTCGTCCTCGAGAAATCATTTCAAGCCGGCGGCAGAACGCTTCGCGAACTCGGATTCCGGGTGGAATCGCTTGTCAAGATCAAATCGCTGGACAACAATACGATTACTTTCGGCGATTAACGAGACGCGTTCTCGTTCGGAAATTCATGGAGACTGGAGAACGACCCTTTCCGTGCTGCATACATTAACGTATAATGAAGATGAAACTTGCAGGGGAGGCGAGCAGCAAATGGGGAAACAACAGCCGTCCGTCGATTATTTTCTGAACAAGTTGGAAGACGCCAAAGTCCATTTCGAGCGCGCGCTCGACTGCAAACATACGGAGTTCGACGATCTGTATCCGTACATGATCGAACATCCGCAATTTTTCTGGTACAAGCGCTATGTTGCATGGTCCGAGCTGCTGACGATCGTGAAGCTGTGCGAGGATCTTGAGATCGATTGGAGCGGCTTGTTCACCGAACGCCAAGCCGCGTACGTGCGCAGCCGTGTCATGTCGGGCAAGGTGCTGGATGAGTGGTACGAGACGAACGATTCCATGGAGCATGTCGGCTGAAGCGTTCGTACACGACTCAGAAGCATAAGAGTAGCTATCCTTTTCTGAATCGTCTCCGATAAAAACGACATTCTCTGTCCGGTGGGGACGACGAAGCCGTTTTTACTTGCAATATCAGAAAGTATAAGTTTCACCTATACTCGGGCTGATATTGTGCGAATAACGGAACCGTCCTTTAAAGGACGGCGGAGCCGTTTTTCTTAGGCAAAGTGAGGTTGGCAAAATGAACGAACAGCAGCTGGACCGGTACCGCGTGGATGGGACGAAGGTGCGCGTGATTCGGGATGCACTTGAGCAGAATGACGTCGTGGGCATTGTCGTCGCTTGGGACGATGCCCACGTTCTCATCCGCAGGCCGAACAAGCGGCTTGTGAAGTTGGACCGCGGATATCGGATAATCCAGGCGGATGCGCCCCGCGCATGGGAATAAGCCTGCATCCCATTAACTGAAAATTTGAACTTTCGGCTTTCGCGTTGACTTGGCTTCCATGGCCGTGATATGATAGTTCTCGTGATTGCGACAAGCTGACGATGCCGATGCGCCTTCACAACACTATGTTTGCGGTCGTGGCGGAATTGGCAGACGCGCACGGTTCAGGTCCGTGTGGGCTAATACCCCGTGGAGGTTCGAGTCCTCTCGACCGCACCATACCTTCAAACAAACTCTTCTCTCGGGAAGGGTTTTTATTTGCGTTTTAGAAGGCACCGATCTGGGTTGCATCCAGGAATTGCTCGGTCATGCCAGATAGAAAACTGCCGGGGTTTACACTAACGATGCATTCTACGACGTGATTTTTGTGTCCTTCAAAAGGCCTTCAACACTTGTGCTACAAGGGCTTTTCCGGTTCCCTTACTTCATTTTTTTCGCGCGTACCACACCTAACTTCGTTTATTTAGAGGAAATCCGTTATTCGAGAAGATGAGAAGAAGCCCCATATATCGAGGCCTCTCACTCATCTTGACAGCATTCTATCGATTAGCCAATGTGCAATAGCGGTAGGGTACTTAGCACGCGCATGGTATGTTTCCAGCCGATGTGCAACAAGTGGAACGGAGTTTGGCACACGCTAGCATGTCGTCATCCAATATGCAACAAGTGGTGCGGCGCTTGGCACGCGCTGATCTGCTGGTACGAAGGGCGAAGGGTGTTTTGCTTAATATATACGGTGGCGGAAGTATCCTATAATTTGAATATGACGTAATATATATAAAAATATGGAATTGAAGATACATCGAGCAGCGTTGCGATATTCGAACATACGTCTCTTCGCAACTGTTCCTATTAGGATTTTTTCAAGAAAGTTAATCATAGTGTTTAGGAAGTCTTATAAGAAATATGGTTTTCACATGGGGGATGCTATCGATCTGAATATGGCCATGATGCAAGTCAACGATATCCTTGACAATGGAAAGCCCGATGCCAAGCCCCTCGCTTTTTCTTCTTTCAACAGTGTGATAAAACCGCTCAAAAATACGTTCATGATTCTCGGGAGCAACCCCTTTGCCCCGGTCCTCGACGGTAATGAGAACGTGATCGTTTTCCTGGGTGAGTCCGATCCCCAAGTAGCGCCCCTCGCTCCCGTGGCGAACCGCATTATCCAGCAAATTGCGCAAAGCGCGTTCGATCAGAGAAGCGTCGATGAAAGCGATGATATCCTCCTCCGGAATATCCACTTCAACCGTGTAGTCTTGACCGTCCAGAAGCAGCAGGTAGTCAGCCGTAATTTTCCGCATCAATTCCGATAAGTTATGTTCGACAAGACAAATTTTGAACGCATCCGGATCCTGCCGTGAGATGTCCAGCAATTGGTTCAGCAATTTGTCCATGTACCGGGAACGTTGCAAAATGATTTTCGCGCTGGCTTGAAGTTCGTTCTCGTCATTAAAAGACCCGGTTCGAATCGTCTCGGCATAACCCAAGATCATGGTCAGCGGTGTCCGCAAATCATGAGACAGATTGGACATTAACAACTTGCGCCGGTGTTCGAATTGCTCGATTTGACTGGCCTGACTTTGAATTCTCTCAGCCATCGCATTGTAGTGCCGGGTAAGCTGGCCGATTTCATCCTTTGATTTATCCTCAAGCAAGATCGCATCGCTGCGGAAATTAACTTGGTTCATCGCATGATTTACTCTGCTGATACGCCGATTGATGGAGGAGAAAAACCAAAAGGACAAAAGATAAGGCACCGCCGCGGCTAATAGAACAGGCAGAATTAAGGTATAAAGCACTCTGAATGTCCGCGCATAGAAAAAGATCTGCCCGCCTTTCATCGCTTCGCTAGGCAAACTGAGCAATAAATAGTAGACCTCCCCCTCCCGGTTCAGCGAATAGACGAGCGTTACAGGTTCGTCTTCGCCCCACAGGTTTGTCGGCATATCCACGACGCGGCTTGCGAGTTGATTGAAGTCATAACGCTGTGTTTTTCCGGAAGTATCGTAAACTACCGAACCTGTTGCATCCATCCATTCCAGGCGAATCGCCGGATGCTGTTCGTGGATTGCATTCAGCAGCGCCGCGAGAGCATCCTTATCGGCCGCATCTTGTTGGGCAATAAGACGAAGTGTCTCGCCTGATAGGGCATTCAATTTTTCCAGGCTATAGCCTTGATTCCAGAAACGGCCTACGATCGTAGAACTTAGTACAAACAGTATCATACTGCCCAAGATACTAAACAGTATGATAAACCATAGCTTTGTGCGGTTTTTCATCGTCCATCCCCCGAGAACCGATATCCCACGCCCCGCACGGTATGAAGATGAACCCGGGTATGCCCGGAGTCGCCCAGTATGGTGCGGAGGCGGTTAATAAAAACGCTTAAGTTGTTGTCATCGTAATTTTTGTGCTTCCAGACCTGTTGATAGATGTCTCGCTTCGTCAAGATTTGATCGGGATTTTTCATAAATAATTTCAAAAGCTCGCATTCCACTTCGGTTAAGGCGTGCCTCATCCCGTCATTGTAAAAGGCTAAATTGTCTATATCGAGAGTCATTTTATTCATGCGGATGATCCCGGAAGGTTGTGAAAGCTGGGGAGGATGCCTCCTTAATTGAGCTTGCACCCGGGCGAGCAGTTCCATTGGACTGAAAGGTTTCGTCACGTAATCGTCCGCTCCCAGGCCAAGCGTCTCGATCTTGTCATCCACCTCTCTTCTGGCGCTGAGGGCGACGACTAATGTATCGGAACGGTTATCGCGCAAATAGTGCAGCACTTCAAAGCCGTTCCCGTTATCCATTATTAAATCTAAGATCGTTAGGGCTATCGTATGTTCCTGCAGCCGTTCGATTGCCTGCCGCCCCGATTCAGCCTCGATCGTCTGCAAGCCCGCCCGTTCCAGATGAATTCGGATCAGCGAGCGAATGTCAGGCTCGTCGTCGACGATTAGAATTCGGTACATAGATTGGGCCTCTCTTCTATAAATGCTCTTCTATTTATCATATCAAAAAAATTTGCAACGTACGTCAATATTTTGAGAATGGAAAAGCCATTAAGATTTCATTAAGAAAAGGTTGATAGACCGCTCTGTATAATTGAGGTGCTGTTAAATCGAACAGTACTTTATCTTTAGAAGGGAGCTTAACCAGAATGTCAATGGATCCAATGGGGTGGGAAAATGAGTAAGTATGGAAAACAGTTGCTCTCTCTTTTGCTAATCTTCTTGTTGATGCCCATTCAGTTTATTTCGTTGCAGCATGAGGCGCATGCGGAGGAAAGTGTGAAAATATACAAGGCGGCTGGGATGTATTGTTGCGGATATGGTGGAGACGGAGGGCCTGCAACCTTGGCTAAGTTAAATTACCCTTTTGGGGTTGCGGTGGACAGTAACGATAATGTCTATATTGCCGATAGGAGTAACCATGTCATACGGAAAATTGATACCGACCATATGATAAGCACGATCGCCGGTAACGGGAGCCTCGGATATAGCGGGGACGGAGGGCTTGCAACTTCGGCCCAATTAAATAATCCGTGGGGAGTTGCGGTAGATAGCAGTGGAAATATTTATATTGCCGATAGTGACAATAACGTCGTCCGCAAAGTCGATCCGGACGGCAATATCAGCACGTTTGCCGGGAACGGAACGGAAGGATCAGGCGGGGATGGAGGGCCTGCTGCTTCAGCTCAATTAGGTCATCCCACTGGGCTTGCGATAGATAGCAAAGGAAATCTCTATATCGCGAATGTCTATAATGCTATGGTCCGCAAAGTCGATCCGGACGGTAACATTAGCACTGTTTTTAAAGGTGGAGTAAGTGGAACTTTTGCTGCCGGAGTTGCGGTGGACAGCAACGACAACCTTTATATCGCATGGGCTGATGGTGGCTATATTGTAAAAATCGACACGGATGGGGTTCAAAGTGTATTTGCCGGAATCCCGGGCACCAAGTATTACACTGGGGACGGAGGGCCTGCAACGGAGGCGCGTTTAAATGAACCGCATGCGGTAGCGGTAGACAGCGCCGGTAACGTATACATCGCGGATACGTATAATCATCGGATTCGCAAAGTCGATCTGGACGGCAATATTAGTACGGTTGCCGGAAATGGAGTGAAGACCAAGGATAAGGCATCTGAGGGAATTGGAGGTCCCGCAACTTCGGCCAGTATCTCAGAAGTGAGAGGCCTTGCGATAGACAGCAAAGGGAACCTCTATATGGCGGACTTTTGGGGCTCGATTAAATATTTAAATCTGGATGGAATTGAACGATCGGGTGATGCCAGTTTGAGCAGCCTGACGCTATCGAGCGGTACTCTGCGCGAACGCGATTCCGGAAGTTCAGAGTTTTCCCCTGATAAGACTTTTTACCAATGGTATGCGCCAAGCGATGCAAGTTTAACGATTACGCCAACATCGTCCAATAGCGGCGCCGTAATTCAGGTGGACGATAAATATCTGCCAAATGGTACGGAATCGGAAGTCATTGACGGAAAATATGTAATTATTAACTTAATGGCAGAGAATGGAGTCACGTATAGCCAATACAGAGTGGATATTTTTCGCACGTTTACGGTAAACTTCGATTCGGGTGGAGGCAGCCATGTGGCGGATCTCACTGATGTCGCTGAAGGGAAAAAGATCATCGAGCCTGCGGCGCCGACGAAGGCCGGCTATACGTTCGAAGGTTGGTATAAGGAAGCAAGCTATGATACGCTGTGGAACTTTGGTGCGGACACGGTGACGGAGGACACTACGTTGTACGCGAAGTGGGAGGCGAAACCGGCGGCGACGTATACGGTAAGCTTCGACACGGATGGAGGCAGCAGCGTTGCTGATCTCACCGATGTGGTTGTGGGCACAACGATCACCGTGCCTGCAACGCCGACGAAGGTCGGCTATACGTTCGAAGGTTGGTATAAGGAAGCAAGCTATGATACGCTGTGGAACTTTGGTGCGGACACGGTGACAGGAGACACTACGTTGTACGCGAAGTGGGAGGCGATACCGGCGGCGACGTATACGGTAAGCTTCGATACGGATGGAGGCAGCAGCGTAGCT
>Ga0222429_100118_pt1 | contig 134132 bp, 108 predicted proteins | sample 1B50Ametagenome_FD_182475 | JGI IMG/M metagenome (GOLD analysis project Ga0222429, IMG submission 182475) | Enriched microbial communities from leaf-cutter ant dump, University of Wisconsin, Madison, United States - 1B50A (version 2) | ecosystem: Environmental > Terrestrial > Nest > Insects... | reverse complement strand
CCGGTAGTGGGTCACTTACCGTTACATTGCTCAGCGTTACATTTCCCGTGTTCTTCACTTTGAAGCTATACGTAATCACACTGCCTACCGCATGAGGACCGGCTGAAGCCGTCTTGGTCAGGTCGATTGAAGGGGATGCAGTGAACGGTACATCTTCATCGTCTTCATCCGTCACATCCGGACCACTCGGAGGCGTTCCTTTCGTAGTGGCCGTGTTGTGAATGTTTCCATTATTTACATCCGACTGCGTTACCGTGTAAGGTGCACTGAACGTCGTCTCTGCGCCAGGGGCAAGTGTTGCCACACTGGCAGGAGTGATTGTTCCTAATCCCGGTAGTGGGTCACTTACCGTTACATTGCTCAGCGTTACATTTCCCGTGTTCTTCACTTTGAAGCTATACGTAATCACACTGCCTACCGCATGAGGACCGGCTGAAGCCGTCTTGGTCAGGTCGATAGAAGGTGTCTGGCAGATAGGTATCTGTGTCTCATTATTGTCATTTACCGTGGCTCCCGACAAGTCACTTACCTGGCCGTTATGGCCTGTGCCCTTAGCCGTAGCCTGGTTATGGATGTAGCCGGTATTGATATCATCCTGTGTTACCGTATAGGTAGCCGTGAATACTGCCGATGCTCCGGGAGCAAGACTGGCTACAGAAGCCGGGCTGACAGCACTCAGGCCCGATAGCGGATCCGTAACGGAGACATTCGCCAGTGTTACATTACCCATATTGGTCACGCTAAAGGTATACGTGATGGTTGTACCTTCTGAAAGGCTGTAACAATTACCACTACCAGGCGTCTTATTATGTGTCTTCACCACCGCAATCGCTGAATTGCGGGTAAACGGCACATCTTCATCGTCCGTATCCGTTACATCCGAACCGCTTGGAGGCGTACCTTTGGTAGTAGCCGTATTGTGAATGTTACCGTTGTTCACATCCGACTGCTTAACCGTATACGTAGCCGTAGCCGTTACCGACTGACCTGGTGCCAGAACACCCGCTGTGCCCGAAGGCCAGGTTCCGTAAGTAAGAGCCGACAAGCCATCCAACGGATCGGTGATCGTTACTCCCGTCAGTGTCACGTTACCCGTGTTCGTAGAGGTGAAGGTATAAGTTATCACATCCCCCGCCTGGGCCGCTCCCGAACTCGCCTCCTTCACCAGTTTAATAGCCGGTGCCGGACAGATCGGTATCTGTGTCTGATTATTGTCATTTATCGTAGCTCCTGAGAGGTCAGTGACCTGGCCGTTATGACCCGTGCCCTTAGCCGTAGCCTGGTTATGGATGTAGCCGGTATTGAGATCATCCTGTGTTACCGTGTAGGTGGCCGTGAACACCGCCGATGCTCCGGGAGCCAGGCTGGCTACAGAAGCCGGGGTAACCGCACTCAGGCCCGTTAGCGGGTCAGTAACCGATACGGCTGTTAATGTGGTATTACCGGTGTTCTTTACCGTAAACGTATACGTAATCACTGTGCCTGTTGAAAGGTTGTAACAATCGCTACTACCAGGCGTCTGATTGTGTGTCTTCACCACCGCTATCGCGGAATTACGGCTTAAAGTCACCGTCTCATCATCGGTATCGGTTACATCTGTAGCACCGTCGGGAGGTGTACCTTTGGTAGTAGCCGTATTCTCTATCTTGCCGTTATCCACATCTGTCTGCGTAACCGTATAGGTAGCCGTAAAGGTGGTTGTCTCATCCGGGTCAAGGCTGGCCACAGAAGCCGGGCTTATAGTTCCCAGTCCCGGTAGCGGGTCAGTTATGGTTACATTGGTCAGCGTTAAGGGACTTGTGTTCTCTACTTTGAAGGTATAGGTGATCACAGAACCCAGGGTGTGAGGGCCAGTGGAGGCCGACTTCTCCAGTAGAATACTACAATCGACTGCTTTAACTGTGACTGCTGAATAAGCCGGGCTTTCACACGGACCCGTATTGGCTACGTAAAATGCATAATATGTACCGGGAGATACCGCCTCAAGGGCTGTACCGGTGAGTTGGGTTCCCGCTTGGCGGTTAGTAGTAGTCCACCATTCCAGGTAAAATCCTTCCGGAGTAGGGCTCTTAATAGCATTATTCAAATTAGCCTTGGCACCAGGACATATCTGCAAATCCACCACTCCCGGTGAAGTGGGCGCACCACATATCACCACGTCTCCGGTATTACCAAAATTATATACCGTTTCCTGCGCAGAATTACTTGTATTATCCGCCATACTACCGCGTACCCGGTGTCCTACATATCCGAATTTCTTACTACATTGTTTAATCAGCAGCGTGGTATGTCCACCGGTCTCCACGGCCATGATAAAATCATCCATGTTTAACTTGGTAACATCATAACCCGGATTGCTGCTTCTTCCCGGCATTAAGGTCGGAGTACTTACATAACTTGTGGAAGTGGATAAACCTATCATACCATAAGAGTTCCCCCCCCATGACCAAACCTTACCATCTTTGGTGATAACGCTGATAGCTGTATTGTCTTCTATCTGGGTACCTCTGTCGTGTTCCATAGGGCTGATCCATACTACATTACTTCCGATGGTATAGGTGGAGCTTCCCACTGTAGTACTGGCTGTTACCTGGTGCCAGGTATTGAGGTCTGTGGTATTACCGTTACCCAATTGACCGTACCCGTTTCCTCCCATAGAGTAGAGCTTCCCGTCTGTCGACAAAAGATAATAGGTTTTTCTCCTGGATGCATTGTCATTATTGGCATTTGCCCCCGTCATTCCTATCATTTTTGGCGTAACCCCGGAAGGTTTATTGATCTCTGTTGCAAAGCTTCTGTTTTGAGCTGCCGCCTGCCCCCCTGTACCATTTATCCTTGTACTTATACCCCAGGTATATATTTTCCCTGTGGAGGTGAGTGCCATAAAGGCCTGATGCGTACCTCTTACCACTACCACATCGGCCAGCGGCGTGTTAGCCGCCGTACTCACCCGGTGCCAAACCTTATCGTTATCTTCATTATCCGCTGCCCCGTCTCCATAAGCTGCGCCATGTATAGTGAGTGTCCAGGCCTGCCCTGTACAGGTCACAATGGCCAGCCCCTCACGGGTACCGAACAACATTTTCACATCAGCGGGATTAACTCCGGCTGGTAATCCGTCTGCTTTCACTCCTGAAACTCCAAATGTTCCGATAGCTACTTTTCTGAAGCTTCCACTCGCCACATTGGAGACATTAGGAACTAAAATACCCGTGTTCCCCCATACGTATAGCCCGTTGGTGGTCAGTACAGCGAACTGCTGGTCATTTGAACTACTGGCCCCCGTAAATCTCAGGACAGTCCCCGTAAGCTTGTTAGTTCCGGAACCAAAGTTGTCACCACTCAGCACTCCGGCGGGGTCGTAGGTAGTGAGAACGTTTCCACTTTCATCCTGACCGTTCTGTGCGGTACCCTGTCCCCATACTTTTACGGTGCCGTTTGCTTCCCTGATCATACTCGAGTGGAAAACCGAAACGATGTTATCGTATTCTATGGTATTAGGGTCTGTGCTATAGATATATGTGTTAGGGATACAATGCCCGCTTACACAATTCTGCGCTTTTACTCCCTGTGTTACTCCTGCCACAAAAAACAGGAATAATGCAGCTATAAAATGGTGTATAGAACCTCTCATGTTATTGTATTTTTGGGGTTAAAGTATAAGGCTGTACTTCTCCGTTAAAGTCTGTAAAGTTCAGCTGTATATTATTTCCTGCCTCGGCCTGGCCATCCAATATAAATTCAAGAGTATTCACGCCCGGCTTAAGAATTACTTCTCCGTTTTTCAGCTTTCCATTCACCGTAGAGCCTACACCGAAACTGGTCAGGCCCAGGTTATAGGCCATTGGGCTATTGTCATAAGAAGAAAAACTCACCTTCACGCTGATGGTGATGCCATTGGCCGGCTGCCCGCCGGGAATGTCTTTTGAAAACCGGATAGTGGAAAAGTCAAAATCCACCTTTACAGGCTTCACTTCTATTTTTATCCTTTCCGGAAAATGGGCGTGCTCACATGAGTTAGTATCGTGATTGATATCTTCGTGGATATGCAGAGTATAGTTCCCCGGCTTACTGAAAACGTGCCCGTTTATCTCTCCCCTGCTGCTGAGAATAAGAGATTCGTTTCCATCTTTCAGCTCCCAGCCGATATTTTCCGGCAAGGTGTAGGAAAAAGGTGAATTGTAGGCAAGCACCACTTTCTTCTCCTGAGGGCTACTGTGCTCTATATGCATAGCCGGCCCGCTTATTCGCTGTGCAAACAGAGGAATACCGCCTAAAAGCATTAACAAGATCACAAAAAGACGCTGGGGTCTGTATGATTCTGTATATGAAATATACCTTTTCATGATAAACATATTTAGTACTTTAAAATTTTGCATTTCATTGTTTTACAGATAATTAACTACCTCTTTTATCCTATTACCCCCGATTTAAGACCACAGAAGCCCGTCAACCGGAACGGAAAGAATCTTTTGAGTACAAATATTAATGACAAAATACGTGCCGTAATTTGGCCTGTTACCTGAAAAAATGCAGATAACAAATAAAACATTAACTTTGCACCATGATCAGACCGAGACCGGTGACCGACTGGTTACCCATAACAAAGAAGGAAATTGAAATGCGGGGATGGGAAGATGTAGACGTCATCCTTGTTTCAGGAGATGCCTACGTGGATCATCCTTCCTTCGGCACCGCCGTGATCGGCAGAATTATGGAAAGTGAAGGCTTCCGGGTGGCGGTTATCCCCCAGCCCAACTGGAAAGATGACCTGCGCGATTTCAAAAAATTCGGCCGTCCCCGCTATTTCTTCGGGGTAACGGCCGGCTGTATGGACTCTATGGTGAACCATTATACCGCTAATAAACGCCTGCGTTCCAATGACAGCTACACCCCCGGCGGAGAAGCCGGATTCCGGCCCGATTATGCTACCGTGGTCTATACCAAAATCCTGAAAGAGCTTTATCCCGATGTGCCCGTATTGATCGGGGGTATAGAGGCCTCGCTGCGGCGGGTAACCCACTACGACTACTGGCAGGATAAGCTTCTGCCCCCAATCCTGGAAGACGCACCCGCCGATCTGCTGGTGTACGGAATGGGCGAACAGCCCCTGCGCGATATCCTGAAACTGGTCAAAAAAGGGGTGCCGCTGAGCAGCATCAAAGACCTGAAGCAGGTGGCCTACATGGAAGACGGCACGGGAGAAGTACCCGAATATAACGGCTGGAATACCGTGGAACTGGCCTCGCATGAGATATGCCTGAAAGATAAGCTCCGGTATGCGGCCAATTTTAAAATAGTAGAGGTGGAATCCAATAAATGGCAGGCTAACCGTATCATCCAGAAAGTGGGAGAGCGTACGCTGGTGATCAATCCGCCCTATAAAACCATGGATGAGGAAGAAATGGACAAGTCGTTTGACCTGCCTTATACCCGCCTGCCCCACCCGAAATATGCCAAAAGAGGGCCGATCCCTTCCTACGAAATGATCAAGTTCTCTATCAATATGCACCGGGGCTGTTTCGGAGGCTGCAGCTTCTGCACCATTTCGGCTCACCAGGGCAAATTTATTGCTTCACGTTCCGAAAAATCTATCCTGAAAGAGGTAGATGAACTGGTGGCCCATCCCGAATTCAAGGGGTATATCTCTGACCTGGGCGGGCCTTCTGCCAATATGTACCGCATGAAGGGAAAAGATGAAAGCATCTGTAACCGCTGCCAGGCCCCCAGCTGTATCCACCCCGTGATCTGCTCTAACCTGGACACCTCGCATAAGCCGCTCACACAGATTTATCAGAAAGTAGATGCCCATCCCGGCGTAAAAAAGGCCTTTGTGGGCTCCGGAATCCGCTATGACCTGCTGGTAGACGATTTCAACAAGAACAATTCGGATAATAATCACGACGAGTACCTGGAACAACTGGTAACCCGGCACGTTTCCGGCCGCTTAAAAGTGGCTCCGGAACATACCTCCGATGCCACGCTGCGGGTTATGCGTAAGCCTTCTTTTAAATATTTCCATAAGTTCAAACAGAAATACGACCGCATCCAGGAAAAACACGGACTGAAACAGCCCCTGATCCCCTATTTTATCAGCTCACACCCGGGCTGCGAAGAGGTAGATATGGCTCATCTTGCTGCTGAAACAAAAGATATGGGCTTCCGGCTGGAGCAGGTACAGGACTTTACCCCCACCCCCATGACCGTGGCCGAGGTGATCTATTATACCGGGGTGCATCCTTACACTCTTCAACCTGTAAAAACCGTTAAAACCAAAGAAGAAAAGCAGGCTCAGAACCGGTATTTCTTCTGGTACAAGCCGGAGATGAAAAACTGGATCCGGAACCGGCTGATGAAGCTGGGGGAAAAAGACCTGGCAACCAAGCTGGTGGGAAAGGTTTCTCCCACTTCTTCCGAAGCACCGAAACAGCATAAGAAGTATAAAGGGAAAAGGTAAGAGTCCCTATTTCAACATGAAGAAATTAAATTTAATGAAGTAAGAGCTTAGCTTCCCAAAACAGGTAAGCCCGCCTCTTCATTCGTCTTCACTCCTTCATGTTAGAATAAACAGGTTTCACCTGCCCTACAAATGCCTTCACCCTGGTTTCCAGTTCATTCTCGGAAGCCTCCAGCACCCGCACAAACTGGCTGCCGATAATAGCGCCTGCCGCATGTTTTGCCGATCGTTCAAAGCTCTCCCGGTCTTTGATCCCGAAACCTACCAGTCGCGGATTCTTCAGACCCAGGTGATTGACCCGTTTAAAATAAGCCTCCATACCGGCATTTACTCCTGATACAGCACCGGTTACACTGGCCGAAGAAACCATGTAAATAAAGCCCGATGATGCCGCATCGATCTGCCGGATCCGCTCATCAGAGGTCTGGGGCGTGATCAGGAAGATATTCAGCAAATCATATTTTTCAAATACATCACGATAGCCGGCCAGATACTCATCAAGGGGCAAATCCGGGAGAATGACCCCGTCAACCCCCAATTCATGACATTTCCGGCAGAACTCCTCCACTCCGTACTGGTATACCGGATTAAAATAACCCATGAGTATTACAGGCAGGGTAATACCTTCTTCCCTGAAGTTCTGTAGCTGTTCGAAGAGCTTTGCCACCGTCATCCCGTTATCCAGCGCCCGCTGATTGGAGCCCTGGATGGTCTCACCGTCCGCCACAGGGTCAGAATAAGGCATGCCGATCTCTACCAGGTCAGTACCGGCCTCCTGGAGAGCGGCAAGAATGGTACGGGTGTCATCCAGCTTCGGAAAGCCGGCGGTGAAATAGATACTTAAAATATCTTTTTTCTTTTCCTGAAATAGTTTTGTTATCCTGTTCATAAGTTAATTAGTTCGGGGGAATAGTTTTGGGGGGGAGAGTTCCGGGTTCCGAGGGGAGAGTTCCGGGTAGAAAGTTACGGGTGAGCTACCATCTGTCACCCTGACTAGGCGTCCCTGAGCTTGTCGAAGGGCGGAGAGGTAGTTAATAACAAGTTACCTTGTTTTCCCGAAGATCTTCATGCGCCCTTCGACAAGCTCGGGGACGCCTAGTCAGGGTGACAGATGGTAGCTCACCCGGAACTCTCTGCTCGGAACCCGCAACTCCCCACCTGGAACTATCTACTTCTCCTGGTAAACCACGTGCATCACCGTTTGACCCACGGCTTTAAGGGTTTGTTTATCAATATTGCCCAGGTTATCAGCAGTGGTATGCCAATGCGGAAAGAAACCGGCACTTCCCGGATCCATCCGGTAATCAATAATGTCGATCATCGGAATTTTGGCATGCTCATTTACCGGCACATGGTCATCTGTAACCCCTCCCCCCTTCTGATTAATAAAATATTTACCAAAACCCAGTTGAGAAGCAGTACTCCAGACCTTGGAAACAATGGTAGGTGCAAAATAAAATGAGTATTCCTCATGATGGAACTGTGCCCCAGAGGCCCCCACCATATCCAGCAGAATACCATAAAAGGCCGAATATCCCGGTTGATGAAGATTTTTAGACCAGTATTCGGAACCCAGGCAATAGCCGCCGCTATAGGCGGTGTGCGACAAATCTCCCGTGAAGCTGTCGGGAGCTCCCCAGTCTTCCACATCAAATAGTATAAAGTCTACCCCCACTGTGGCTGAATCTTTCACCAGGTTCCGGGCTATCTCTATTAAAACGCCTACTCCGCTGGCACCGTCATTGGCTCCGTCTATAGGCTTATTTTTAACGTTAGGATCATGGTCTGAAATAGGCCGGGAATCCCAGTGAGCGGCTAAAAGTATTCTTTTCGAGGCTTCGGGCTTATAACTGGCAATGAGGTTAATGCCCGGTACGGTTTTCTTGTCATAAAGCACTCCGGTGAATTTCTGCTCGGTCACCTCGTATCCGAAAGATCTGAATTGGGCAGACATCCAGTCGGCGCATTTCCGCTGGGCCGCGCTTCCGGGCACCCGGGGGCCAAAACTCACCTGCTTTTCAATATAAGCATAGGCAGAATCCGGTGAAAACGCCGGAACAGCTACTGCTGTCACAATTTCTTCCGGAGCACTGGTTTCCTCTGTTTTCTCTGTCTTGCGACAAGAGAATAATAAAAGCATATTTCCCAGGAAAAAGAGGCAGCAGACCTTACGAAACGACATATTTTTACAGTTTTTGAGCAAAGTTAGTTGATTTTTAACTTTCCAGTGTATAAATTCGTATTGTATTTGGGGAAACCCGCTTACGTGCTATAACAATTGCTTTTCTAATAATCGTTGTCATGAAAAAGTATCTTACTATTTCAGGAATACTCCTGTCGTTTAGTTTGTTCAGCTCATTTACCGGACCGGAATTGCCGGATTCGAAAAAAAAGCATTACAGCATCTTCGGGAAGAAGTATGCCGGTGTGCCCATTTTAAGCTCCGGTCTGAAAGGGCATGTGTACTACCTGGTAAGCGGGCATGGCGGGCCTGACCCGGGGGCCGTGACCCGGGTAGACGGCCATACCATCTCTGAAGACGAGTACGCCTATGACGTTACCCTGAGGCTGGCCCGTAACCTGATCTCGCACGGGGCCAAGGTCTACATGATCGTACGGGACGAAAACGATGGCATCCGGGATGAGAAATACCTTAAAATGGATAGTGACGAAAAGATTCACGGCGGACTGAAAATCCCGCTGAACCAATCGGAACGGTTGCGGCAGCGCACACGGGTGATTAATAACCTCTTCCAGGAAAATAAGCGCCTGGGCTATACCACCCAGCGGGTCATTGAGACCCATGTAGATTCGCGCCAGACTGATAAAAAGATCGATGTTTTCTTTTATTATAACCAGGATAAATCAGAAAGTAAAAACCTGGCCTATCACCTGCGCGACACCCTCCTGGAAAAATACCAGGCCAAGCAAAAAGGCCGCGAATATACCGGAAGCGTTTCTTCAAGAGGGCTCTGGATGATCAACCAGACCGTACCCCCTATCGTTTATATTGAACTCGGAAACATCACCAATGCCCAGGATCGTAAGCGCCTGCTTATTGCCGATAACCGCCAGGCCCTGGCGAATTGGCTGCTGCATGGGATACTTAAGTATGAGTGAAAAGATAAAAGATAAAAGTTAAAAGTTGCGGTACATTTAGTATATATAGAAAGAATGTACCGCAACTTTTATCTTTTATCTTTTAACTTAATAAGCAGATCCACCGTCACCGTAGCAGTATCGTGGATTTTAATAAATTTAACCGGTGATTTCGGAACGATATTGTAGGCATCCAGGGAGATATTCTGGGTGGCATACATCCGGAAGGTATCCTGGCCGGTACGGATCACCGTGGTTTTTATCTTTTGAGGGAGCTTTTTCCCCGCTATGGTCAGATGGGTTGCGGCGTCAAAGTACTTGGGTACATTCAGCGGCAGCTCATTCATCTGGTGAAGGGCATTCACTGAAACCAGTTCCAGTTCAATGTGCGGGTATTTATCAGCCGATAGGGTTTCTCTCAGGTCATTGTTAATGCTCTTATTCCGGCAGTTAATCATCTTTACGTCCAGCTTAAGAGCAGTATTCTGAAACTGTAATACCCCGGAGTTTCCTACAAATTCAGCCGATTGGTCAGTAGCAAAATTAACATTATCCAGGCAGCGGCAGCTAACACGGGTAAGGTTAGTATCCAGTTCCAGTGAAACCCGGCTGTTCGTCTGGATGCTGTAGCGTACTTTGTCTTTACTACCGCTCAAAAAGAGAAGAAAGATCAGGAGTAAACGGGTCATGGAATGAGGTTATTTATATCGGGAAAATGATTAACTGAATGCGGTTCCGGGCTGTATCCGGTTCTCGGCTACGCTCGGTTCTCGACTACGCTTGGTTCTCGACTACGCTCGAACTGACAAGTGGCATCTCCATCTGTCAGTTCGAGCGTAGTCGAGAACCAAGCGTAGTCGAGAACCGGGCGTAATTGATAACCAGGTGAGTTTAATTATTCACACTTCATCAGAACCCTACGATCGCCTGCATCACAAACCCATCAAATTTTCCGCCGCTAAGTACGTTTCCGGTAGGGAAATCGCTGTAGGTTTGTTTCATCAGCTCGCCTTTCATCATCACGTTCGGCAGGATGAACCATCCGGCAGCCAGCGCAGTCCGGGTGCTGCTTTGCTCTGCGGTGTTGTTCGTCAGGAACTGTCCGGTTACGGTATTGATCCGGGCACCTACAAACAGGTTCTCTTCTTTACCGAAGCGGTAGACCAGGTCGGCGGCATACTGGTTCGCTTTTCTCTTATCTTTCTCGGCATGCAGCTTACCTTTAGCATTTTCCAGGGTACCGAAGAATTCCAGTCCTTTGTATTTCACAAACCCGTTTAACTGAAGTGCAGTGATCTGGTTAGTGAAGTTCGGGCTTAAACGGCCGGTAGCATAGTTATTGGCCGGTGTAGAAGCTGCTCCGCTGGTGATAGCCGGTGCCATGGCCATAAAATACTGACTACCGGTACGGTCTCCCGCGTAAAGGGTGTTTCTTCCCTGGCTGTTATTGTGGTATACAGAACCGGTTAGTCTCACTCTTGTATCATCGTTCAGGTTCTTATCCACACCTACTTTGGCATACAGTGAAGGGCTTCTTTTATAGGTTTCAGTGGTGCTGCCGGGTTTCAGGGCTGCCTGATGGCCACCGTTGATCAGACCGTTAGAAACCCCGATCATCCCGATCAGACCATCTTTCTGAGCATATACCTCACCCGCAATCTCGGTAGCGAAAGAGTCCATGATATAGTTCTCCACAAACGGGTTGTACATCGCATGCCCGCCATCATTTCTGCGGAAGTGAGAATCACCGTAGTTCACTTCAAAGTGCCCTGCTTTAATGGTGATGATCTTAGACAGGTCCTGCCAAAGCTTGCCCTGGAACGGAATCTTGTCGATTTGCAGGAATCCGCCTTTCACCCAGGTTTCCTGGTGGTGCTTAGAAGACAGATAAGTGGTCAGGTTCAGCAGGATACCGTCAGCCAGCTGCGCATCCAGGTAAAGGTTAGCCATGGCCAGGCCAAAGCCGGGGTCCAGCCGGTAAAGCTCTACAGATCCGTCGTTTTTATGGCTCAGCGACTGGAACTGCTGTGTAAACCCCGCACCCAGCTTGGCTTTCACCCCGTTAAATTCCGATTCTTCTTTTTTGGTCTCAAACTGGTTGATCCCCTCTTTATCATACGGTCTCAGATTATAAATCTTAGGCTGTTGTCCGAAAGTAAGCATAGGCACCATACCCAGCACCAGTATGCGTAGTACATTTTTCATTGTATTAAGTTTTTTAAGTTATTTTTTTACAGTTAAATCTACGATAACATCCACTTCATTATCCACTTTCAATGCTCCGGCTACAAAAGAAGGAGGTTTCATACCGTGATTTGTAAACAGCACCTTGTCTGAGGTCTTGATTCTGAGGTCACCATTTGCCTGAGGCGTAAGCGTAACGGTCATCGTCGTATTTTTAGCCACTCCGGCAATAGTCAGCTTTCCGTCTACCACTGCTACAAAATCATTTCCTCTTTTGGTAATGGACTTTGCTTTTCCGAATTCATAAGTGATCACGGGGAACTTGTCGGAATTCAGTGCCTTATGCGTCCTGGAATCCATCTGATCCGAGTCTTTGTCACTTTTGATGTCTTTCACATTTACCTTTAATACAGCAGAGCTGATGGCGGTTACTTCGTTATCTTTCACTTCGATGTTTCCGGTAAAAACAGACTTGGAAACCGTAGATGACCATTTATGCATGGTGGAGTTTCCCTGCACTTTGATGTTCGTGGTTTTGGTGGTATATGTCTGGGCTACTGCCACATTAAACATTCCCACAAGGGCCAAAAGGACTAATAGTTTCGGTTTCATGATACTTTCTCTTTGTTTTTGTATCACAAAATTTCACTCTTTAACCTTCTAATACTATGAGCAGAATTTTAAGTAAACGTGAATAGTGTCATGTCAATTTATGACGAAGATCAGGCATTTCAGGGATGGGGGTACAGGAGCATACCCGCATTATATATATAAATAAACATCTGTGATTATCTGTGCGATCCGTGAGCCTTTCAGGCGTTTGTTTTTCTCACGGATCACACAGATAATCACAGAATTTATTTGATCACAAAGGTGGTCTGGCCCACCCGGAAGCCCTCAGCATACAGTTCCACCTTATATTGCCCTTTTTCGTATTTTTTGTCGCGGTCATAAATGAAGTCTACAGTCTGGCCGCTGTTATTATAGTAAATGACCTGCTTGGCTGTGTACACGGTTTCTTTCCCTCCGAAATTAAAGGTGCCCGAGCCCAGCGCCATATCGGCAATCACATTGCCTGTAGGCTCCAGGAGGCGCATATAGATGGTCTTATTCTCTTTCTGGGTAAGCGGGTTTTCCGCCAGTTTAAAACTCACTTTGATGCGGTCTACTCTTTTCGACTTGAATTCATCGCCGTCACGCTCCTTCCCTCTCCGGTTAATGGCCGTCACCAGGTAATTCATGGGCCTTAAGGCAGCACCTATGGTCACTTTTTCGTTCAGTTCACGGTTCGTGATAACGTACTGGGTAACCGTATCTGTCAGGGCATCTTTTTGCCGCGAGAGTTCGGTATTGGCATCCTGCAGGGTTACGTTGGTACGGTTCAGCTCCTGGTTTTCACCGGTCAGGCGGGTATTGTCTGCCCGCAGCTTCTTCAGCTCTTCTTCTTTCTGAAGAAGCATTTTTTCATAATTCCGTATACGGGCATTGTACTCTTCCATATTCACGGAATTGGTATGGATGAGATTCCGCTTATCGGTCTCCAGGTCGATTTTGATGGCTTCAAGTTCATCAATCCGCCCGCCCAGTGCGGCCAGCTCACTTATTTTGATGTCAAGCTCACGGGCGATGGAGTCAAGTTTAAAGTTGGTCTGGATAATTTCTGCGGTTTTCTGCTCTATCTCCCTGGACTTATCGTCCACATTTTGTTTTTCCTTAAAATAGAGGTATCCGAAAAACCCGGCGATGGCCAGGGCAAGAATAAGGCCTGCTTTTACGATTGAATTGTTACTTTCATTCTCCATGGGGTACACGTAATTTGTACAAATCTAATTAATATTCTGAATATCAGCAGCAGCTCGGCTTATTTCGATGTTTTTTTCTTAAAAAGGCTCGTTATCCCTTCCTTTTTTCCGGTTCTTTCTTAAATTTGCACCTCCAAAGTTCGGGATGTAGCGCAGCCCGGTAGCGCATCCGTCTGGGGGGCGGAAGGTCGCAGGTTCAAATCCTGTCATCCCGACAAAACCCAAACGGCGCCATTTGAAGACAAATGGCGCCGTTTTTTATTAAATGTCAATATATCACTATAGAGCGGCGGCTTCTCAAGCGCTGATTTCAAGCTTATACCCTTTGCCACGGATAACTACAATCCTGATGCTCGGATCAGGTTCCAGCTTTTTTCTGAGTTTTGATATGAACATATCCAGGCTACGCCCCACAATAACGCCTTCATCTTCCCATATCTCTTTTTGCAGCCGGCTTCGCTCTATAGCCTTATTAGGAGATAATGCGAAAATGCGTAGTACACGGGCTTCCGTCCTGGTTAATTCTATGGTCTCTCCATTGATCATGAGCTTACGGGCCTCTGTGTCGAACAACATCGCCCCCAAAGTGAACACTTCCTCATTCTTACTGCCAGGTATGGCCCTTTGCGGCCTGGCAGACCTCAAAAAAATAAATCCGGCAAATGCTAAAAATAACAGAGCGCCCAGGAAAAGCTCATTCTTTGCTGTAATTAAAGGCGTGGGTTTAAATTTAATGTTAATCCTGTAACATGCCACGGGTTGCTCTCTTCCCATACAGGCTACAATATCATCTTTCTTATTTTTTGATATTGCATATCCATAGGTTACACTGGCATTGGTACAGTTCAGTACGTTAACCACATAATCACGTGCCAGCGGGTCTTGCGCTAACAAACGCCGGGTGATATTTACCAGGGAGTCAGGTTGAAAAGTAAAAGCATTCTCAAAACTGATCTCGTACTCATTTTCGCCCATATTTTTTACCGGAAGTACCCGCGATGTACTGTCGCCCGACTGAAGCAGTATCTCATGCCCGATCCGGCGAAGCAGGACTTCCCTTCGTGCTACGTCAAAGTTATCATTACCGGTCATGCTGAAAGCCACGCAGATCATAGAAATAAACATGAGGAATAATAATCCGCCCGGGAGCTTTCGGTTGACTACCAGGAATTTTCTTCTAACAGGCATAATGTCAATATATTATTTACAAAGTTTACACTTTTATTTACAATCCGGGTTCCTTAGGTTGAAATAGACCAAACTATTTTTGTTGCATCAATTTGATCTATGTTAATTAAAACTGCAAAAAAATGAAAAAAATTATTTATGTGCTGATCTTATCGCTGGTGGTGGTAAGCGGACTGGTATTTGCTAATCGCGAAATCAAAAATGAAACTTCTGAAAAACCAACCCCAAAGCCATTATCTGCTTCTGAGATGACAGCCGGATTGAAAAGATGGGAGGCTACCCCTGACGGGATAAGGTACATCCAATGGAAAGCGTCTCCCGAAGGTAAAAAAGTGCTTGCCGATGCTGCTAAAATAAGCAAACGTATAAATGCTTTTACCCATATGGAGGCTGTTGTCACCTCTCTTTCTCTACCGCCGGGCTCACAGTTAGGTTTCGGAGTGATGGTCAGGATAAATGGTGACGATTATATTCTCAGTTTCGGGGTGGAAAAGTCTGATGAGTTTCAGCAATTGCATAGCCTGAAAGTTAACGACAAAATAATTATAAGAAGCCGTGTTGTATCGCACGCGCCCAAGTATTCCTATCCCATCGTATCGGGTGACTATATAGAACGGGATAGTAAAATACTTTACAAACGTGCCCCTCTCGAAGGCGGTTGCTGAGTAAATAGAAGATAAAAAAGCAGCCTCTCATGGTTGATGGCTTTTACGAATATCTTCCGCCTGCTCAAAAGCTCCCAGGCAGCTATCCAGAGGTTTACCGTTTGTATAGATACAATCACAAAACTCTTCACATGCTGCCGGGTTTTTGCTTCCGTAACATTGACTCCGGCATTCCGCCTCGGAGTTACCTGGCCCGATCTCCCATAAATAGAACGTACCTGCTATGATAAAAGCCAGGGTGGCTATCACTCCCCCGAAAAATATCACCCGAAGGCGTATTCTCCGTGACTTTTTTAATACAGGAGGTTCCGTTTCAGGCGGCCTGAAAGACAGAAGATACTTTAAGCGGTCATAATTCCAGATCAATAAAAACAAACATCCCAACAATAACATGGTATTGGCCCGGGTGCCGGCAAAGCGGGTAGCATACGTCAGCACACATATATTTACAATCATGGGAAAATACATCAGCACCCCGAGAAAAGAGGTTCTCGGGATCAGGATCAGCAGGGCAATGATGACCTGGGCGATTCCGATAAATGTATAATAATACCCGGTTAAATATAAGGCGTCAAAGTAATGGCCTAAAGGGTTATTTGACGGCAGCCCTTCAGCAAAACGCTCCCCCATGATCTTAACCATACCCGTGGGGAGAAAGCTTGCCGCCAGTGCAATACGACAAAAAAGAGCGAAGCCCCTGACCCATTCGTCAGACTTTGCTTCATCATATATTTTCCTGAACCTCATGCTTTTTTACGGTCAAACACCAGGCTCAGCAGAAAATGAAGCACCAAAGCGATGCCTGTCCAGTACAAACCAAAAGCAACAAGCATCACCGGAGGGGGACCATCAGGGTCTGTGCCCAGAAACGATAGAGGCCCTACCATAACATATTTGAGCGGGTAAATGATAGTGGCCAGAGTGCTCTTCCAGCCCGTGGGTGATCCGGTTCCCTGGAACCACTCCCCGTTTTTCGGGAAGAGCCCGATTTCGGGACCTAAAACCGAATTCGTGATAAACTGGAAGACAAACGCCGAAATGAGAAAGGTAATGACAAATTTTTTCCTTGAGATTTTCATGCTGCTTAACCTTTGAGAGTATTAAAAAGTACTTTGAAACACAAAGTAAAATTATTCACTTCGTATTTCAAAGTATTTCAGAAAAAAAGGATAGCTTATCTGCGCAGCAAACGGGTGATGGCAATCTCCGCCAGCAGGAAAAATAGTGCAGCGATAATAAAATATTTCCAGTAAGGTTTATCAATAGACGATTCGCGGAAAGCCTCAATGAACTGCCCGTCCTGTACATCACTGTAAACCTTAACATTCTTTTGCTCCGCAAAGGCCTCCTCCAGCTCATCCGGTGACCAGACGTCCATATACGATTCGGTACGGCTGTGATTCAGCGCCAGTGACTTTACGGCTTTCCCGTTAATTTCCAGTTCGTAAATACCGGAGCCCAGCAGCTGGTTATTCTGAAGCTCAGACGATTTCGGCAGGGTGAGAATGAGGGTCTTGCCGCGCAGACTTTGTACGGGAATCAGTTCAAGGTTATTATTTTTCAATTTATAGACGGCATTTTTCGGGGCCTCGGGCATGTAGAGCCGCACGTGTCCCTCACTGAAATTATAAGCCAGGCGGTCGGTTTTACCGCTCAGGTAGGCCATCCTGAAAAGCACCGGCACATACAGGGCGTGCTCGGCAAAATTACCGTATTCCCGACCGAACGGGGCAGCAAAAAGGTAGAGGTTCCCCTCTCCTGCCCGGGTGCGGGTCAGAAAGGGCCTGCCGTTTTTAAACGACAGGATTTTCTCCGCCACTCCGTCCCACCGGATCTTCGGATAAACTTTCGGAAGGCTCATCAGCCGGTTATGGCTGCCTTTTTCAAATACATCTTCAAAGAAAGGCGACTGCCCCTCCGGCTGGGCCACTTCCTGCATGGCGTCTGCCCTGGGTACATGATTATCGGCCAGCAGGTTACGTATTCCGAAAGGCGCCACAAACTCCTGCAGGCTTACCTGCGATACCTGGGAAGAAGGAATCAGGGCTACATTTCCACCCTGGTTCAGGAAGGTCTCCATAACGGTCCGTCGCTCGCCGTTTAAAGTAGTAATGCCTTCCAGTACCACCAGGTCGGCATTTTGCACTTCGCCCGGGTTAAAGTTTTCAATGGAATAAGCCCGGTAGGCAAAGAGGCTGTCATTGGCAAAAATCTTCCCGATATAATCCTGCTCACTCCGCTGACCATAGAGGTGAAGAATACGGATGGCGGGTGAGGCATCCAGCGTAAAATAATAGTCATTATCAAAGGTGACCGGCTGGTCATCAAAGCTGATTCTGCCTTTGTGTATTCCTCTTGAATTCACCGTGAAATTAAACTTCGCCGTACCGTAGGCATTGGGCGGGAGGTCTACGGAAGAGGTGGAAATCTGCACATCATCCACATACAGCTTCAGTGGCAGCTTCTCCACGGCCTGGTTACCCGAATTAAAAACTTTTACGCTCAGTACATTATTCTGCATTTCCCTTACAAAAGGTACATTCAGCCAAAGTGAATCTACAAAAACATTGCGGGCTGCCCGGCCGGTGACGGGAATAAGATGCACTACGTCATGGGTATCCACCTTCAGCTCGGCCAGGTTACCGGCCGTACTTTTCTGGAAGTCGGAAAACCAGAAAAAATGATTGCTTCCCGAAGGGTTATGCTTTTGGGCCACGGAACGCTGGCGTTTATATACCTGCACCAGGTCACGGCCGGTTTCAGAGAAAGCCACCGTGGTGAGGCGGTCGCGCACTTTGGTGGCAGAACTCACAAACTGGTCCTGTCCGTCAAAGTCGTTGGTAGAAAACTGAAGGTTAGAGGTACGGTCGAGCAGTAAAAGCAACTCATCAATTTTGATGACCGCCAGGTCCAGCAGGCGCCGGTTCTCGCGGGTGTTCTGCATACTCTGGGAGTTATCCAGGTAAATGCCGTTAATACCGGGGGGCAGATCACGGCTTTCGCCCGCTTTCTTTACGGGCTGGGCAAAGGCCAGCACCAGGCAGGCAATAAAAAGCATGCGGGCCAGCATCACCAGCAGGTGCTTCAGCCGCCGGAACGACGATATCCGGGTATCCACATTCCTGAGCAGTGCCACATTAGAGAAATAGACTTTCCGGGTTCGCCTGAAGTTAAAAAGGTGTACAATCAGCGGTATGGCTAACGCAAGAAGTCCCCATAGTACATTCGGATACAAAAACTGCATATCAGCTTTGAGCTATGAGCTTTGAGCTATGAGTTTATCAGCGTTGACATACACGATGTAAGCTCAGGGCTGATGGCTCATAGCTCATAGCTATTCTACATAAAAAAGTGATCTCATAATCTACAAAACACCTTAACCGGCGGATTATGAAATCACTCCAAAAATTTATCCATTCTTACAGAGCAGCCGCTGGTACGCCCTTATTCAGCGTCAGCAGAGCCGTACAGCTTTTCCTGAATCTCCATGGCTCTCACCTCGTTTTCCGAGTTAGCCGTATACTGAACCTTTCTCTGGCGTGCCATAGAATCAGGATGGGCATAAACATAGTCATTACCCGCATTTACGTCCTTCTGCTCAATACGGTTATTTTTCTGGTAGGTACAGGCAGTCATCAGCACAGTAGCTGCTATAGCAAGAAACCCTATGTTTTTCTTCATTTCTTTCATTTTCTAAATTCATACAAATTTATGACGGGGAAGTGAGAATGCCAAAAAAAGTTACTAGCAGATAGTTACCGGGGGGAGAGTTGTGGTGGAGAGTTCCGCGTGGGGCACCACTGTCAGTTCGAGCGAAGACGAGAACCGAGTGCCTCTCGACTTCGCTCGAGGTGACAGTGGTACCCATACCCGGAACTTTTCACTTCTTCTTCGCCGGCCGCACCTCTATCTTACTCGGCAGCGTCCGCGGGTTCATTTTAAGGAGATCTGCCACCATCTGCCCGATGTCTTCCGGCTGGATCTTCCAGGCATCGGCATCGGAAGGCACATGGTTATTGAAATACGTGGCCACTGAACCCGGCATAATAGTACTGACTTTCACATCTTTGTCACGCACATCCAGCATCAGCGCCTGGGTAAAGCCCACCAGGCCGAACTTGCTGGCATTATAGGCCGTGCCCTTTTCAAAGAAGTTGGTTCCGGCCAGGCTGGAAATGGTGATCACATAGCCTTTCCGGCGGATCACCTCCTCCAGGGTAGCTTTAACAGTATAAAATACCCCTGTGAGGTTGGTATCAATGGTATCGGCCCAGTCTTCTTCCGTGAGTTCTTCTATGCTCTTAAAAATCCCCACGCCGGCATTGGCGATCACCACATCTACACCGCCGAAAGCATTTACCGTGGCTGCCACTGCTTTTTCTACCGAAGCCAGGTCACGCACATCTGCCACCAGGCCCAGTACTCTGCCTTCAAACTGCCGGCTGAGGGCTGAGGCAGCCTCCTGCACCCCCTGCTCTCCCCTCCCCGTAAAAGCTACTGCGTAGCCTTCGTGTAGCAGGCTTTCCGCCACGCCGTATCCTATCCCTTTGGTTCCTCCTGTTATAAATGCTGTTTTCATATTTATAAATTAATATCTGAGTTCTTCGTTGATAGTCCCGGGTGAGGTACCATCTGTCACCCGGAACTATTTATATATTTGCACAAAAATAATCATTTATGAACATATCCGTGCTGGTAGCCGTAGCTGGAAACGGGGTCATCGGGAAAGACAACCAGCTTCTGTGGAAGTTAAGTGACGACCTGAAGCTGTTTAAAAAACGTACCCTGGGCCACGTGGTCATCATGGGCCGCAAAACCTTCGACTCCATCGGCAGGCCGCTTCCCGGCAGAACTAACCTGGTGATTTCCCGTAACCCGCAGCTGTCCATAGAAGGGGCTACCGTTATTTCTTCCATCGAAGAAGCACTCCGCCAGGCAAAAGCCCTGACAGACAAGGAGGAGATCTTTATCATCGGCGGACAAAAAATCTATGAGCTGGCCGCTCCCTTTGCCACACGCCTCTATCTTACCCGGGTAAATGCCGTTCCTGAAGGCGATGCCTTCTTTGACCTCTCTCCTTATAAAAACTGGGAATGCACCAATTCCGTTCATTTTGCACGATCCGGCAAAAATGAATACGATTTTGAAGTGGTTACCCTGAACCGGCCGGAGTAACCGGAACTATCTACCCGGAACTAACATGTGTAAAGGCGTTGCATATAACGCTGTTACCCGCCTGTCCGGGTGTAAGGGCGTAGCATGCTACGCCCCTGCCCGGAACCAATATAAATTACAGAAAATTATTTCTTAAAAAGGGTTATCCTGATCTTTTTTTAATAATTTCATGGCTTATTAAAGAATAGTCTTTCAGAAATAATACAAATCACCAAATATTTCTTTAAGCCTGTTTTCACCTTTATTAACCAATACCTACTTATGAAAAAAAAGCTACTTTTTCTTTTCATGCTGATCGGTCTTTTTCAATTGGCATGGGCACAGGAAAGAAAGATTTCCGGCAAAGTGACCTCCGCTGCTGACGGCGGCTCCCTACCCGGCGTTACGGTAAAAGTGCAGGGAACCACCACTGCTACACAAACCGATGCCAATGGTAACTACAGCATCAGCGCGCAGGCAGGAAGTGTAATTACCTTCACCGCAGTGGGCTACATGGCCACTTCCTCTACGGTAGGCGCAGCTAACACCATTAACGTGGTGCTGGAAGAGTCTCAGAGCCACCTGGATGAAGTGGTGGTGGTGGCCTATGGTACGGCTAACCGCGCTACCTTTACCGGCTCCGCAGCCACGCTTTCCACAGACAAGATCAAAGACATCCCGCTGACCTCGTTTGAAGGCGCACTGAACGGCCGGGTAGCCGGTCTTCAGGTCACTCAAAGCAGCGGTCAGGCCGGTTCTTCCCCCAGCATCCGTATCCGGGGGATCGGCTCCATGAACGCCTCAAATGAACCGCTTTATGTGATTGACGGTGTACCTGTGGTTGCGGGTAATACCGGGCAGCTGAGTGATTATATCTACCGTACCAATAACGTTATGAGCACCATTAACCCGGGTGACATTGAGTCAATTACCGTACTGAAAGACGCGGCGGCCTCCTCTCTTTACGGGTCAAGGGCTGCTAACGGCGTGGTGGTGATTACTACCAAAAGAGGGAAAACCGGGAAGCCCAAAGTAAACCTGAAGAGTTCAGTGGGCTTTACGCCTTCATGGGCTACCGATAACTATGAAGCGGCAGGGGTGCAGGAGCAGGTAGATATGCTCTACCAGGTATTCCATGATTTCAATACCTCCAGCGGGCGCGATGAAACCTTTGCCAGCAATAATGCCATCTCCCGTTTGAACGGCAAGTTCAACCAGCACGGATACACTTTCCAGGCTACCGGCACCGGCAGAATGGATGGCGTAGTGATCAAAGGCATGACAGACGGTATAGAAAACCGGGAAGGAAAGTATTTCGACTGGGATAAGGCTCTTTTTGGTACCGGAACCTACAATACCAACGAGCTTTCTGTCAGTGGTGGTACAGAATCAACAAGATACTTTACTTCACTCTCCTATACCGCAGACCAGAGCCGGGCCCGCATGAATAAATTTGACCGTATCGGCGGGCGTATCAACGTGACCCAGAAGGCCGGCCGCCTGCTGGAGCTGGGTACCAACATCAACCTTTCGAGCAATAGCCTGGAAGGCTATAATGATACCCGGAATACCGGAGCCAACTATTTTATGCAGGTCAGAAACATGCTTTGGCCGCTCTACTGGCCCACCAACTACAAGACCGGGCTGCCTTTCACTGCCCGGTATGGAAGCCTGGGTCAAAATTCAGTGTATTACGACACGGAATGGGAAAACAATTCCAATACACTGAGAATAAGTGCAGTGGAGTCTATCACGCTTCACCTGATGCCCGGCCTCGACTTTAAGACCATCTTCTCGTATGATAACTCCAAGATCAGAGACCATATTTACTATAGCCCTGACCACTGGAACGCACAGACCACACGGGGAGCAGTTCACGAAATGACCACCAGCTATAACAAGATACTTTCATCCAATACCCTGAACTATAACAAAACGTTCGGTACTGCCCATGATGTAAGCGTCCTGTTAGGATTTGAAGCGGAAAAAAATGAAACCGACTTCATGCGGTCATCTGGTACAGACCTCCCTTCCAGTGCGCTGCATACCGTGTCAACCGCCGGAACCACCAATGCTTCCGCTTATTCCTGGGGCTATAACATGATGTCGTTTTTCTCCCGCGCCGAGTACAGCTTTAACCAGAAGTACTTTGCGTCGGCCTCTTTCCGGAGAGACGGCTCGTCACGCCTGGGACCTGATACCCGCTGGGGGAACTTCTGGTCAGTGGCCGGTTCATGGAGAATCAGCCGGGAAGACTTCCTGGCAGACAATGACTTTATCAGCAACCTGCGCTTACGGGCTTCTTACGGTATAAACGGTACGCTGCCTTCTGATAACTTCGGCTGGCGGTCACTGGTAGGTTACAATAACAAGTACATGGAGCTGCCCGGCGGTGGTATTACCACCATTGCCGACCGCAACCTTACCTGGGAGACCAGCTACTCCACTAACCTGGCCCTGGAATTCGGCTTATTAAAAGACCGCATTTCGGGTAGTGTGGAATATTTTAACCGCGACTCCAAAGACCTGCTGCAGGATGTGCCCATTTCCAGGGTGACCGGCTTTACCTCTACGCTGAAGAACATCGGGGAGATTAATAACAAGGGCGTGGAAGTGGAACTGAACGGCGATATCATCAGAAGCGGTGACTTCCGCTGGAGTGCCGGAGCCAATGCCACCGCAATGAAGTCTACCGTTACCAAGCTGTACGGCGGCCAACCCATCATCTGGAACGATCCCACCGGTGGCGATGCCCGCTCCCAGTTTATCTACCAGGAAGGACAGTCTACCCTGGCTTTCTATGGCTATGAATGGGCAGGGGTAGATCCGGCTAACGGTAAAAACGTATGGTATGTGAATAACCCGGATAACCCCGAAGGCGATTTCCTGTTTAACGGCCGGGGAGCTTCCTACTCCTTTAGTAAAGCCACCCGCAAAATCATCGGAAATGCCATTCCGAAACTATTCGGGGGTATCAATACAGATGCTGAATATAAAGGTATCAGTGTAGGGCTGAACTTTATGTACAAGCTGGGTGGAAATCTCTATGACGGTGCCTTCAAAGACGTGGCAGACGACGGCTACTACTGGGAAAGGATCCGGTCGGAGATTTACTACGAAGATATGTGGACCCCCAATAATACTTCAGGCACGCTTCCCCTGCTGAGCGGTAACGACCTCACAGATCCTATGCAGCACTCTACCCGGCAGCTGCATGACGCCAGCTTCATCCGCCTGAAGAATATCACCGTGGGCTACCGCATTCCTAAAAACGTTCTCCAGGCCATAAAAGTGGAAAATTGCAGGCTCTTTTTTAATGGAACCAACTTATGGACGGCCTCCAAATACAAGATTGCAGACCCTGAAGTGAACCAGTACGGTACCCGGGGATGGGAAACTCCTTACGGTAAAACCTATACCTTCGGTATTGAACTTGGCTTTTAATTCTGTAGAACCTCAAAAATTGCTTAACATATGAAGAATATAATTAAAATACTGGCAATAAGCGCTTTACTTGGAACCACCTCCTGTAAGGACTTCCTGGAGGTAACCCCTACCAACTCGGGAGACGCCTCTACTGCTGTGCAGACCGCCAATGACGCCAAGATCATTATAAACGGCATCATGCGCAGAATGACCTCCATCAATTATTATGGCCGTGATTTCATCCTGTACGCCGATGCCAAAGGGGGCGATATGACCATTTATTCGGCTGGTCGCGGAAATGACGCCCTCTATACCTTCAATCACTCTCCCAACTCCGGCGCCTATGGCGGATTCTGGTCCGTGATCTTTAATAACATCATGCAGGTCAATAATCTCCTGGAGAGCATTGATAAGCTGCAGGCGGCAGGAAGTACACAGAATTTTGATCAATACAAAGGCCAGGCCCTCACCGCCCGGGCTTTAATGTACTTTGACCTGGTACGCTTATACGGGAAGGCCTATAATTTTGACAAATCGTCACTGGGCGTACCCAACATCACCACCACCCTGGCTGCATCGGATCAACCGCTCAGGGCCACCGTAGAACAGAACTATACCCAGATCGTGGCCGACCTGAAAGCCGCTGAAACCCTGCTTCCCAAAGCCAAAAGCAACGGGTTTATCAATTACTACGCGAACAAGGCTATTCAGGCACGGGTACATCTTTTTATGAATAACTACGGCGAAGCTCTGGCTGCCGCTGAAGATGTGATCAATAACGGGGGCTATACGCTGTATACCCCGGCCAACTGGGTGGATTCATGGACCAAGCAGTTCGGTTCGGAGTCGATTTTTGAACTGGGTGTATTTCAGAACGAAGGAGACCAGGGAACAGGCTCGCTCGGGTTCTACCTCCGCAGAAAAGGACACGGCGCCAGTACGGTACTGGGCTTTTACGGGGCCAGCGACTATTTCCTGAACAGACTTAAGCAGGATCCCACTGACGTACGCTGGGGAATTATGGATGCAGATGAAATCTCTACTCCTGCTGCTCCGCGGCTGGGATCGCTCTACAAATACAGCGGAAGCACCAGCCTGGCCGGCGATGGCAAGAGCACCAATACCGCGGTGAATATCAAGGTGATCCGCTCATCAGAAATGTATCTTATTGCCGCCGAGGCTGCCTTCCTGCAGGGCACTCCTGATAAAGCAGCCACTTACCTGAACGCCATCCGGCGCAGGTCTCCCGCACTGGCCCCGGCTACTGCGGAAACCGTTACCTTAGACATGATCCTGGACGAAAGAAGTAAGGAGCTGTTCGGAGAAGGTCACCGGTTCTTTGATATGATCCGGAACAATAAGACCATCACCTTTAACGATGAGGTTATAGGCACGAACATCAGCATACGGCCTAAAACCATTGACCGGACATATTACAAAACCATTCTGCCGATAGCTATTGAGGAGATCAATGCCAACCCGGGTATTCAGGCCCAGCAAAATAACGGTTATTGAAAATGAGAGTATAAAAAAAGAGCGCAGCCGGAGGTCGCGCTCTTTTTTTTCCTAAGGAAAACTATTCTTTGATATCCCACCAAACCGGGTAAGACCACACATCATCGCTCAATGCACTGGGATGTGAGGCTTTCAGGTTTTCAGCGTTATAATTGATCTCATGAGAAACCTGCCTTACTCTTCTGAATTGCTTGCCTAAAGGTATTTTAGTCTGTGCTGCAGCCGTAACCGTATACTCATAAGGGATGGCCCATCCCGGATACGCCACGGTGCTGTAATCATACCGGCGCATATCGTTCCAGTTCTGCTGTGAATAAGACAGGGCTATAAACTTCTGCATCATGATCTTACCCAGGGTAATATCCGCTGCCGTACCAATGCCCTTTTCCATAAACGCATTAATTTTAGCCTGATCCATCGGTGATTTGCTGACATTCACATTTCCGTAGGTCACTAATTTATCGTTCATCAGGTCAATGTGCGCTTTGATACCGTCTCTGTAAGCTGCAAATGCCCCCGATTTGTCTCCTTTATTAAACAGGATCTCTGCTTTGATAAAGCACATTTCCGGGTAAGTTAATAAATGAGTAGGCGCATCCGGTCTTGAATAAAAGGTACCCGAAGCCGCTACCGTACCGTCAGGCCATTTATAAATATCCGTTACATCTTTATTGTATCCCAGTGAGCTGCTTCTCAAAGGTACATAAACGGTATCACCCCAGCGCTTGGTATTGGCATTATTGATATACCACGACTTGGCCGGTATGGTTCTGCCGTTATTCTGGATAGCATTATCCGAGGCATTGTACGAAGGCGAGATCGGGCCTGACTCCATCCGGATGGTAGACTGCATATCTACCCCCTGTGTTCTTACAAATTTCTTCGGGTTACCGAATTCCGCCCAGGGTAAAAGCTTATCTGCCCGGGGATCTTCCACTCCCTGGTTATCAAAGTTGGTCAGCATATCCACATACCATTTAGTTAACCGGAAGTTAGAGTTCATCCCCAGGTTATCAAACACAATAGATGCCTTCAGCGGATCACCGAATAATACGTCACCTACATTATCAGAAGGTACGTCTTCATGGATAATCACCGTACTCTCTCCTACGGCCTGCGGCGCCTGTGCCAGGATGGCTAAAATTTCGTCCGGCTTATAAAGACCGCTCTTCTTTGACAGGTTGTTAAGCCACCGGGCCTTTAATCCGTAACAAAGCTTCAGCCACTTGTTCACATCTCCTTTATTCCAGCTGTCACCGGCAGCCAAAGGAGTAGCAGAAGCCGGCTGAGACATTTTAAAATATTCAATGGCCTTATCAATATCGGCCAGACAGCCTTCAAAAATAGTTTTCCCGTCATCAAATTTCGGGGTAATGGCAGAGCTTACCGCCTCAGTATAGGGCATCTCTCCGTACCAGTCGGTCATGAGCATATATCCCATAGCCCGGATGGCTCTGGCCGCTCCTATGTAATGATAGGCTTCCTCTTTTTCCGCCTTGGCTTCCAGGTCTTCCAGGTTAGCGGCAGCTGTTACAAACCACCATTGATAAGGCGTGGTAGACATACCGGCAATGGGATTCCAGCCCGCCGACATACTTTGCTGAGCCGTGCTGCTTATAAACGTTACCTGCTGGGTAACTGTAGCGGCTCTCACTCCGGCGGTACCCTGTGCATACAGGTAATGGTGCTGAACCCAGGCTAAGCGGCCTTTCACCGAAGCCACGGTATTGGAAGGAGTATTGGGGTCTTCATTGATATCCAGCCAGGTGTCTTTACATGACGACAGGATAAGCATCGAAGCCACGCTTAACATCAATATATTTTTTAACTTATTCATAACCCAATTTTTAGAATTTAACGTTTAAACCAAATGTAAGACCCGCTGTAGCCGGCACACCATTGAAATCAATGCCCACTGAGCTTGACCCGATCACCCCGGAACCCGCTGCTGAAGTCTCAGGGTCCATTCCCTTGTAGTTGGTAAGTAACCACAGGTTAGTTCCGGTTACACTTGCTGTCATACCTTTAAATACATTATTATTCTTCAGAAGGCCCCTGCCGATATCATATGACAACGATATGCTTCTTAATCTCAGCCATTTGGTATCGGTCATAAAATTAGCACTCTCGCGGGTATAAAAATCGCTCCAGTAATCCTGGATGATCTTACGCCCGCTGGTTTGTACTCCTTTTATGTTATAGAACTCATTAGCGTTGAAAGTAAACGTCTGATCGGTATATACCGGATCCTGGTCTGTTCCTCCGGTTCTTACCGCACCGCTCAGTACCAGGTTATCCCTGTCCATGCTGCGCTTGCTCATACCGTTTACCGTCATGAAGTAATCCGTACCGTTATAGATCATACCGCCCACGCGGAAGTCCAGTAAAAACGACAGGTTAAAATTCTTATACCTGAAATTGTTATCAAAACCTCCTGTCAGCCGGGGCTCCCGGTTACCTATATTGTAGGTGGTGAGGTTATCACTTACCGGCATCCCGGTGTTGGCATCCAGGATCACCCTGCCGTCTTCTGTTCTTGACCATTTTGACCCCGATATGGCCATAAAGTTACCGCCGTTAAACGAAGCCGCCTTGGCATTTCCTACCTGTACATCCGTCACGTAGAGAATCTCCAGTCCCTGGAGCAGGTTTTCCACGGTTCCTTTGTTCCTCGACATATTCAGGGTGGTATTCCATTCAAAATCTTTCTGAACCACCGGCTTACCGGTCAGTGAAAGCTCCATCCCTTTGTTATAGATATCTCCCGCATTCACTGAAATGAAGATATACCCGGTAGACTGACCCATCCGGGGAGACAGGATCTGGTTAAATGAATTATTGGTATAGTAGGCATAATCCAGCCCTAAACGGCCCTTCAGGAATCTCATTTCCACACCCACTTCAAACGAGGTGGTATTTTCAGGCTTCAGGTAAGGATTACCCCGCTGCCAGTTATTCCCGGTACCTACTATTCCACCCAGGAACTCACGCGGTGGCCACAGGTACGTATTGGTTACATAAGGTGCAGCATCTTTACCTACCCGTGCCCAGGAGGCCCTCAGCTTACCAAAGCTTAACCACGGAGTGTTATTCAGCAGCTCTGTAAATACAAAGCTACCTCCTACAGACGGATAGAAGTAAGAGCGGTTACTGGCCGGAAGCGTAGAGGTCCAGTCGTTACGCCCGGTAACATTCAGGAATAACATGCTCTTATAAGAAGCCCTGAGCTCTCCGTAAGCGCCAAACAGCCTTCTTTGAGAGCTCACCGTATTCTGGAACTTATTGGCATCAATAATATTTCCGAAGCTGTGAAAGCCTTCCACTTCAAAGTTATACCCCATTCTCCGGTTATTTACCACGCTGGTTTCTTCCGAGAAATACCCGATCAGGGCACCCAGGTCAAAATCACCCACTTTGGTATTAAAATCAGACATCAGGTTAGATGACCAGTAATTAAAGTTATAATCACTTTCAGACATCATCCCGTTTTGCCAGATATCTTTGATAGCACCCCCCTCTCCTATAAGCGTAGAGTTTTTGGTTACATACCAGTCAGAGCCTAAACGGTAGGACACCTTCCACCAGTCAAAAATATCTGCACTGGCATTGATGTTCCCGGTGAGGCGGTTGGTCTGATCCGCCAGCTTATTCCGGTTGATGGTCCAGTACGGGTTTTCAATATCGTCCCTCATTTCCTGCAGGCCTTCAAACATCCGGTATTTGGTGCCGTCTTCATTGAGATATTTTTTCATATCATCATTTCTTGACCAGCGGTAGGTAGAGTTCATGGCGCCCGTTCCTCCTGAATTATAAAGACCTGAAGAGGTAAGTGTTTTATCCGTGCTGGCTATGCTGTAAGCCACATTGGCTCCCAGCTTAATTCTGCCGTACTTCTGGTCTCCGTTAAAACGGAAAGTGGTCTTGTCAAAACCGGTGTTCGGGATAATCCCGGTCTGATCAAAACGGGAAGCTGATAAATAATACGAATTATTCTTACTTCCCCCGGCCAGGCTGAGGTTATGATCAAAGGAGGTTCCGTTCTGGAAGAAATCTTCAATGTTGTTATAAACCGTTTCTCCGGGACCAAACGCCTCTCCCCACGACTGGGTGGTATAGGTATCCAGCACCCCTGCTGCATTATAATACCCTCTTTTGTATTTGTCCTGCTGCTCCGGGAAACGGTTTACCCAGTTAGTAGAAACCCTCGTTGAGAAATTTAACTCGGCGCGGCCGTCCTGGCCTGATTTGGTGGTAATCAGGATGGCCCCTGCCGCTGCGCGTGACCCGTACAGGGCCGCTGCTGCCGGACCTTTCAGAACAGACACATTCTCAATATCTTCCGGGTTAATGTCCATTACCCGGTTACTGTTAGTGGAAGCCACAGACAGCGCACCGTCAAATGCACTGTTACCCCCGATCACCGTAGAGTTATCATAGATCACGCCGTCTACCACAAAAAGAGGCTGGTTATCTCTTTCCAGCGAGGTACCTCCCCGGAGGATAATCTGGGCTCCGGCACCTGCCGCTCCCGAAGATTGCGTAACGTTTACCCCCGCAATTTTACCCGCAAGGGAATTCACCACGTTAGGGCTCTTATTTTTTAACAGCTCTTCCGAATTCAGGTCCTGCACCGCATAGCCCAGCGCCTTCTTCTCTTTCCTGATCCCCATAGCGGTAACTACCACTTCCTGGAGTCTTCCCTGGGCAATTTCCATCTGCACATTCACCACACGGGCGTTGTTTACGGTGACTTCGGTCTCCAGGAATCCCACCGCTCTGAAAATAAGTGTTTCTCCCGTGTTGGCCACAATACTGAACTTTCCTTCAGCTGAGGTCATCGTTCCCGTAGTTTTCCCCTTTACCAGTACAGAAGCACCTGGTATGGGTTCCCCGTCGCTATCCGTCACCGTTCCGGTAACCGTCGACTGCGCATACGACATCCCTGTTGCTGCGAAGAACAGGAACAGTAAAATGCATAATTTTCCTTTCATAGATTAAAGTAGGTATTAAATGGATAAATAAAAATACAATTGGTAGTTGCTTTGTGCTGAACGAACCGGTAAATAGGGTTAAGGTAAGATTCGTAAACTGCCGTAAACTTTAGTAACAAAAATAAAAGATTCCCCTTCATATGAAAAGGAATCTTTATTTTTTTGTTTAATACAGGGCGTTTTACGCCATTTTATGCTGAATTCCGGCTGGCATTAATATTTCCGAACAATGACCGGGTCACCATTTTCTGATAAATGAGCTTCAGCTCCTCGTCATCGGTTTCTTCAATCCGCTGAAGCGCATATTGCTGGATGGCCAGAAGCGGCAATACGATCTGCTCCCGGTAATTTACTGACATCGACCCTACCACTTCGGTTTCCATCAGGGTTTTCTGGTTAGAAATCTCCAGCATATACTTCACACTCTTCTGATATTCATCGTGCATAATATTCCACAGCCCGCCGTATTCCGGATCGTCTCTCATATACGAGGTTAACGGGAAATAGGTTTTGGATAGTGACATCATACTGTTCTGAATGAGGGTTTTGAAGTACAATGATTCATTGTACAGCTGCTTCACCTCTTCCAGGCGCCCCTGGTTAACCATATCTTCCAGGGCGGTTCCCAGGCCGTAAAAACCGGGGATATTCTGCTTCAGCTGGCTCCATGCCCCTACAAAAGGAATAGCCCGCAGGTCGGTCAGCTTCAGCTTCCCGCCCGAACTCCGCTTACTGGGCCGGCTTCCTATCTTGGTTTGTCCGTAATATTTCAGCGGGCTCTTATTTTCCAGGTAGGGTACAAAGAGCGGGTGGTTTTTCAGCTCCAGGTATTTTTCACCCCCGGTCTCCGCCAGCTCTTCTATCAGCTTACGCTCTTCAGGCGTAATGATGGCCTTCTGATCGCCGAATACATCATTCAGCACACCTGCTGAAAGCAATTGCTCAAAATTAAACCGGGCCTGGGGGCGGGAGCCGTACATGGAAGTGATGGTCTGCCCCTGGATGGTCACCTGGATCTGGTTATTGGCAATAGTAGGCCCCTGCGAAGCATAAAACTGGTGGGTTTTCCCACCGCCCCGTGCCGGAGGCCCCCCCCGGCCGTCAAAAAAGATCACACTCACCTCGTTCTCTTCCGATACCCGGGTCAGGCGCTCTTTCGCCCGGAAAATCTCCCAGTTGGCTTTGATATACCCCCCGTCTTTGGTACCGTCTGAAAAGCCCAGCATGATGGTCTGGGTATTCTTACGGATATTCAGGTGCCGGCGGTAGGCCAGGTTATTGTATAGCTCCTCCATAGAGTCTTTGGCGGTATCCAGCCCCTCAATGGTTTCAAACAGTGGAATAATATCTACGGAAATGTCGGCGTCACGGTAACCGCAAAACTTAAACATGGCCAGCACTTCCAGCACAGAGCAGGCTGAAGTAGAGTTTGAAATAATATAGCGGTTGCAGGCTTTTTCACCGTTATGCCCCTGGATTTCCTTCATGGCCCGGATGGTCTTAAAGGTATCTTTCACCAGCGGGTCGGTGAAGTCATCCTCCCATACCTCAATGGTGCTGGAGGTCAGGAACTCTATTTTCTGCTCATGGGTCCATTCATGATAAGGCACTTCTGAAACCTTGAATTTTTCATTCACCGCCTGCATCACCTTCTCATGAATGCTGCTGTCCTGCCGCACATCCAGGGTGGCAAAATGCAGCCCGAAGAGCTTCACCCGCAGGATAAAGCTGTCCAGCTCATCAATAAACATGCTTCCGTGCTGCGTGACCATTACCTCACGCACTTCTTCCAACCGGCTCAGCAGGGCATTGTACGAGAGATCATTGTTCAGCCCGAACATATTGGTATACAGCTTATTATTAATCTTATCCAGCAGCGGAATCACCCCCTTGAAGGTAAAACGGCGCCGGATACTCTTGAAATGGTTATAATAACATTTCAGGATATTTGACCGCAGCTCCTGGGCCACTTTCCGGGTAATTTCAGCAGTCACAAAGGGGTTACCGTCACGGTCACCGCCCGGCCAGAAACCCAGCTCAATCACCGGAGCGATATCCTCGCCGTCAAAAATTTCGCGGGTTACGGTTTCCTGTATCTGGCTGAGTACCTCGTAATATACATGACGTAAATAGAAGATGATACTCTGCGCTTCCTGTACGGGCGTAGGCTGCTCATCGTTAAAGAAAGGCGTTTTGCCCAACTGCTGCAGCAGCTGATCTATGGTATTGATATCATTTACCTGGATATACTGCTCCAGGTCCTGGATGATCCGGAGCACTGAATTGGGATAAAACTGGGTAGGGTGCGCCGTAAAAACCACTCTGGTCTTAAAGTTTCTCAGCTTTTCCCTCACCTCTTCCAGCTTATCATTCTGCCGGGCCAGGGTCAGGATAGCCTTCAGCGTACCAGGTGAATCAGCGGGGGTCAGCTTCTCAAAAGCGGCATCTTCCACACTGTCAAAAAGCACCACCTGGCGCTCCACATAAGTGATCAGCCTGAAAAGCAGGTCAATTTTTTCCTTTTCAGTAGTGAAAACCGTAAATTTTTCAAAAAAAGCGTCAATGATCTCTGTAGGGTATTTCCCTTCCTCAAAACCCTTCCGGGCATTGTCATAAAGAAAGGGCATCAGGGAACCTATCTTAGCCATTTTATCATAGGGAAGCCTCGAAAACAAAGTATTAAAAACCAAATACTTGTTATGTACCTCCCGGGTAAAAACGGTCTCCGGATTTTGATTAGGCATGGGTCATTCAGATTAGAGTGAGGGGCAAATATAAAAAAACCCCATCTGAAGCATGAGGTTTTGAATAAAAAAAGACTTTTCGCGTAAAAAAAATAATATTTTATAGCAGATACATTGTATTTTCTAAAGATTCTTCACATCAAATATAATGCTTTCCAAAATCTTCAGCCCTCGTCACAAACTCCTTTACCAGCTGCTCATCTTCCTTCGGACAAATCATCAGCACGTTATCATGCTCCGCAATAATATACCCTTTCAGGTCTTTCACCACCACCAGCTTATCGGAAGGCATTTTCAGGATACTATCTTCCACATTATAGAGCAGGCTGCGGCAGTTCACCACATTATTCACCTCGTCTTTTTCAGAGTTTTCATACAGCGATTTCCATGTACCCAGGTCTGACCAGCCGATATCACAGAGCACCACATACACATTCTCGGCCTTCTCCATCACCCCGTTATCAATGGAGATGGCACGGCACCGGGGGTAGGCCGTATCCAGAGCTTCTTTCTCCTCAGGCGTAAAGAAAAAAGGCTGGGCTTCACGGAAAGCATCGGCTATCTCGGGCAGATAGGTATCCAGCGCTTTCAGAATTGAAGGGATGCTCCAGATAAATATGCCGCCGTTCCAGACGTAGTCACCACTGGAAATAAACATCTTTGCGATCTCCAGGTCAGGCTTCTCCGTAAATGTCTTTACTTTCTTCACCTCATGTTCATCCGTGTCGTCAAACTGGATGTACCCGTAGCCCGTATCAGGCCGGGTAGGGGTAATGCCCAGGGTCACCAGCACGTCTTCCTCCCTCGAATGCTCCAGCGCCAGCGTTATCTTTTTACGGAATTCTTCGGGTTTAAGAATGATGTGATCAGCAGGGGCCACCACCACGTTCGCGTTCGGGTTCAGCTTCGCAATCTTGAAACAGGCGTAGGCTATACAGGGGGCGGTGTTTCTGCGGCCGGGCTCCAGCAGGATCTGGTCATCCGACAGGAACGGCAGCTGCTCCCTGGTCACCTCATAGTACTCGCGCGAAGTCACCACATAGATATTCTCTTTCGGGCAGATGCCCTCAAAACGCTCAGCGGTCTGCTGGATCAGCGTGCTGCCGGTACCTAAAATATCGTGAAACTGTTTGGGAAAGCTCTGCCGGCTGAAAGGCCAGAAACGTGTTCCGGTTCCTCCCGCCATTATAATCAGGTAATTCGATGAATTCATAGACTGTTTTACTAACAATGTAACAAATTAGTTCCGGGTACCCGGAACTAATACTCACTTCTTCCTCGCATTATTCCGCGGATTACTCCTCGCATTCTGCTTGGAAGGATTCCGGGGGCCGTTCCTCTGCGGCTGCTTCGGTCCTGGTTTCTTTCCTTTCCCGCCAAAGCCCTTGCCGGGTGCGCGGTACTCCGGAGCGGGCCCCAGGCCCAGCTCTTCCGTTACTTTCCTGACCTCCACCTCTTTTTCCAGCAGGGCTTCAATAGCTTTCACTGCACGGCGGTCTTTTTCCGAAACAAAAGTAATGGAAACCCCTTCGGTATCCGCCCGGGCCGTACGCCCGATCCGGTGAATATAGTCTTCCGCATCACGGGGTATATCGTAGTTGACCACCAGGTTCAGGTTAGAAATATCAATCCCCCTTGATAGCACGTCGGTAGCCACCAGTATATTGTATTTGCCTGCTTTAAAATCACGCAGCGCCACCTCCCGGTCTTCCTGCTCAATGTCTGAGGAGATACCTTTGGCTTTGAGCTTATTCCTGGCCAGGTCACGCAGGATCTTCTGGATCATGACCCGCTGGGAAGTAAAAATAATGATCTTCTGCCCTGCAAAAGGCAGCAGGAGGTTCAGCAGCAGCGGGAGCTTCTGCTCATCAGAAGTCATATAAAACCGCTGATCTATCTTTTCTGCCGGTTTGGATACCGCCAGGCTGATCTCTGCCGGATCATGGAGAATCTTCTTTGCAAAAGACCGGATCTTGGGCGGCATAGTGGCTGAAAACATCAGGTTCTGCCGGGCTGGTGGCAGGTGTTTGATGATATACATGATATCATCCGAGAAGCCCATATCCAGCATCTTATCTGCCTCATCCAGGATAAGGCGCCGGATGCTGTCAAATTTGATCTTCCCGGATTTCATATGCGCCATTAACCTTCCGGGAGTGGCAATGATAATATCGGCACCTTCGGTCAGCGCCGTCCGCTGCTGGTCCCAGTTTTCGCCTTTTCCCCCACCGTAAATGGCCAGGCTGGTCACCCCCACAAAATAGCCCAGGCCTTCAATCTGCTCGTCGATCTGCTTCGCCAGCTCACGCGTGGGCACCAGTATTAATGTAGACAGGCTGTCGCTCCCCTCCTCTTTTATTTTGCTCAGCACGGGGATCAGGAAAGCCGCTGTTTTACCCGTACCTGTCTGCGCACAGGCCAGCAGGTCTTTTCCTTCCAAAACCAGCGGGATCGCCATTTCCTGAATAGGGGTAGTGTCCTTATAGTTCATGGCATCTATGCCATGCATAATGTCAGGATGTAAATTAAGTTCGTGAAATTTCAAATTCCTTACAGTTTTTATGTAAATACTCCTCTCATGCGGTAATATTTACGCGTCATTTATTGTTATATCAGAAACCGCACTCAAAAGTAAATAATTCATTCGTAAAAATTTAATTTGTTACGGGAAACAATAATTCGGAACTTTGTCATCAATTACCAGAAACAATGAGTGATTCTATCAAGCACGAGTGCGGAATAGCTATGATTCGCCTCCGCAAGCCTCTTGACTATTATATTGAGAAGTACGGAACACCCTTATACGCGGTTAACCGGCTGTATGTTCTCATGGAAAAGCAGTCAAACCGGGGCCAGGACGGCGCAGGAGTAGCCAATGTAAAAATAGAAGTTCCCCCGGGAAGCCGCTACATCAGCCGTTACCGTTCTGTGGAAAACCGCCCGGTGGTAGATATCTTCAAAAAAATAAACGACAAGTTTATTGAGGTTCAGAAGCAGACGCCTTCCCTTCTGAAAGATGCCCGGTGGCTGCAGCAGAACATCGCCTTTACCGGTGAGGTATGGCTGGGACACTTACGCTACGGCACTCACGGCCGCAATGAAATTGAAAACTGCCATCCCATGCTGCGCCAGAGCAACTGGCGGAGCCGGAACCTGGTAGTGGCCGGGAACTTCAATATGACCAACGCCGATGACCTCTTTAAAAGACTGGTAGAGCTGGGGCAGCACCCCAAAGACAGAGGCGATACCATCACCGTGCTGGAAAAGATCGGCCACTTCCTGGACGAAGAAAACCAAAGGATTTTTGATCATTACAAAGGGCAATACGAAAATCCGGAACTCAGCGACATCATCGAGGATAACATGGACATGCAGCGTGTGCTGCACCGGGCCTGCCGTGATTTTGACGGTGGCTATGCCATGGCCGGGGTCACCGGGTTCGGCTCGGCTTTCGTGGTGAGAGATCCCGCCGGTATACGGCCTGCCTACTACTGGTATGACGATGAGGTGGTGGTGGTGGCATCGGAAAGAGTGGCCATCAAAGCGGCTTTCGGTGCCCGGTATAATGACATCCTGGAAATCACCCCGGGCAATGCCCTCATTATTAATAAAAACGGCGATTTTGCAGAACATAATATCCTGCCCCGCCTCGAAAAGAAATCGTGCAGCTTTGAAAGAATCTATTTTTCAAGAGGCTCCGATCCCAATATCTATAACGAAAGAAAAGAACTGGGCCGCAGGCTGATTCCCCAGATCCTGAAAGAGGTCAATTATGACCTGGAAAATACCGTTTTCTCCTATATTCCCAATACCGCCGAAGCCGCATTTTACGGCATGGTGGAAGGAATTGAGCAGTACCTGGCCACCTGGAGGAAAGAAAGAATACTCTCCGGCCAGCTGAACGAGGAAGAGCTGGAAAAGCTACTGGAATTCAAGCCCCGTTTTGAGAAGCTGGTGTCGAAAGACGTTAAACTGCGTACCTTCATCACCAATGACGACGACCGTTCGGAAATGGTATCACATGTGTACGAAATGACCCACGGCGTTATCCGTAAGAAAACAGATACCCTCGTGATCATTGATGACTCTATTGTGCGGGGGACCACCCTGGAAAAAAGTATCCTCAAACTGCTGGATAAGCTGGGCCCCAAGAAGATCGTCATTGTATCTTCTGCGCCGCAGATCCGCTATCCCGACTGCTACGGCATTGATATGTCAAAAGTGAAGGAGTTTGTGGCTTTCCGGGCCATGCTGGAACTGCTGAAAGAACGCGGGCTGGAAGAGAAAAAAGAAGAAGTATACCATAAAATCCTGCTGCTCCAGGAAAAAGGAGATCTGCGGAAAGAGAACCTGGTAAAAGAACTCTTTGACCTGTTTACCGATCAGGAAGTCTCTGCAAAAATTGCAGAAATCATTGCCCCTGAAGGTATTGAAGCCGAAGTTTCCGTAGTTTTCCAGACAGTGGAAAACCTGAATGCCGCATGCCCGCAGCATCTGGGCGACTGGTATTTTACAGGTAACTACCCTACTCCCGGCGGGAACAAAGTAGTGAACAAGGCCTTCCAGAATTTCATGGAAGGAAAGTACGTCAGGGCTTACTAACCGGCTTTTTGGTTACTTTCGGAAGCACGAAAATATTAGCCGTAGCCTCAGTGATACCCAGGTTTCTGAGACAGTCCCGGATACTTATGGATTCTATTTTAAGTACAGTCTTCATAATGTGCCTGATTGATTCGGACATCAAATATAAGATTATTTATATTTTTTATTATCAATAATACAATTTTTTTTATTGCATGCCAAAAACAGGAGTCCTTCTGGTTAACCTGGGAACACCCGACTCTCCATCGGTGCCTGATGTAAGAAAATACCTCCGGGAGTTCCTGATGGACGAACGGGTCATAGACATTCCCTACCTTAACCGCTGGTTACTGGTCAACCTCATTATCGCGCAATTCCGTGCCCCAAAGTCGGCCAGGATCTACCAGCAGGTATGGCGGCCCGAAGGCTCCCCTCTGAAAGTATACGGCCTGAGCAATGAGGCCGAACTGCAGAAGGCGCTGGGCAATGCCTACGTGGTTCGACTGGCCATGCGCTACCAGAACCCTTCTATCCCTGCCGTGCTGAAAGAGTTTGAGAAACTGAACCTGGAAAAAATCCTGGTGATTCCGTTCTTCCCGCAATATGCCTCAGCCACCACGGGCTCGGTGCATCAGAAGGTTTTTGAAACGGTGAAGTCCTGGCAGACCATCCCCGAAATTCATTTTTCAGGCCCGTTTTATAACCACCCCCTGCTGCTGGAGGGCTTTGTAAACAATGCCCGGAAGTACCTGGATGAGACCGATTATGACCATTTTGTTTTCAGCTACCACGGCCTGCCGGAAAGACAAACCGTAAAAGCGCATTTCGGCAAAACCTGTGAAGAAAAAGGCTGCACTACCGGCCTGACGGCTGAAAATTATCATTGCTACAAGGCCCAATGCTACGAAACCACCCGACTGCTGGCCGGACGGCTGGGCCTGGAAGAAGGATCCTATACCACCTGCTTTCAGTCGCGCCTGGGCAAATCAGAATGGATCAGGCCCTATACCGAAGATACCATCAGGACCCTGCGCGAAAAGGGGGTACAGAAAGTGCTGGCTTTCAGCCCTGCATTTGTGGCCGACTGCCTCGAAACCACCATCGAAGTAGGTGAAGAGTACCGGGATCTGTTTATAGAGCATGGCGGAACACAGTGGGACCTGGTGGAATCACTGAACGATTCCCCCCTATGGATAGAGCTCCTGAAAGACCTTGTACAGGCCGGCAGCTCAATATCCGAGCCCCATTTCCGTTAATTATACATTACTTTCTGCTATTGAGATACCTGACCGTCATACTTTTTGCCCTGAGCCTGCAATCCTGTTGCCGGCTCAGAAACTGTGAAGACCCGGTACCGCAGGACGAAGTCCTGCCTGAATTTGAGAGTATTCCTGATGTGGCTCCCCTGAGTGTCAGCCACCTGGATGAAGTATCCGGTATGGTCCCCTCTTTGCGGTTTCCGGGGCACCTCTGGCTGATGGAAGACAGCGGCTCAGAACCCAAGATAGACCTGCTGAAAAATGACGGTACCTACATCCGGAAAGTACGCTTTAACGGGTCTAACCGCGACTGGGAAGATATAGCCGCAGGCCCGGGCCCGGAAGACGGGAAGAATTACCTCTACATCGGGGAGATCGGCGATAATGATGCCCGCTACGGCGACTATTATATATACCGTTTTGAAGAGCCTGCAGATGGCCAGGAGGTGATAGATGGTTTTGACACCATCCATTTCCGCTATCCCAATGACGAGTCATACGATGCCGAAACCGTGATGGTGGATCCCCTGAACAGGGATATCTACGTGATCACCAAAAACCAGCTGAATGTACGGGTATACCGCCTGCCTTATCCCCAGAACACTTCCGGGCTCAATGTGGCAGAATACATGGGGACCATTAAGTATTTCCTGATTGTGAGCGGTGATGTGTCTGCTGACGGTACTGAAGTTTTGCTGAAAGCCTACAATGCCATTTATTACTGGAAGAGAAAACAGGGCGAGAGCCTTTACCAGGTACTCAGCCGGAGCCATAACCTCAGTGTCCCCTATATCGTAGAACCTCAGGGAGAATCGGTTTGCTGGGATACCGATGCCCGCGGCTACTATACCCTCAGTGAGAAGGGTAACGGCCCGGTGCCTCCGTTGTATTATTACGGGAAGAAATAAATGATTAATTACCGGGTTACCAGTGAGAAGAAAGTATATCGTTTATGGCTCAGGAAGATGTATCAAAAGCATACAAAATGCAAGGCGTTGAGGATGAGGACGAAGGAGCATACTAACAGTATGTGACTGAGGCCGAATTCCGAAACAACGCAGCAGTTTGTATGCTTTTGATACATCTTCACCGCATCATCCGGGCGCGGTTACCCGGCGTCATATTATTAAATTTCTTCATCATCTTCTTCATTTGCTCAAACTGCTTCAGAAGATTATTCACTTCCTGGATGGTCCTGCCTGCTCCGCCAGCTATCCTGCGGCGGCGGTTACCGTCAATGATATCCGGATGACTCCGCTCTTTCGGGGTCATACTCCTGATAATAGATTCAATAGGTTTGAAGGAGTCATTACTGATATCGGCATCCTTAATGGCTGCACCCATACCCGGGATCATGCCCATCACATCTTTCAGGTTCCCCATTTTCTTGATCTGCTCCAGCTGGCCCAGGAAGTCGTTCAGGTCAAAGCTGTTCTCCCGCATCTTTTTATTCAGCTTACGGGCTTCTTCTTCGTCAAACGCCTGCTGGGCTCTTTCTACCAGTGAGATCACGTCACCCATACCCAGAATCCGGGAGGCCATCCGGTCGGGGTGGAAGATATCCAGGTCTTCCATCTTTTCACCCGTGCTCATAAACTTCACGGGCTTATCTACCACCGCGCGGATAGACAGGGCCGCACCACCGCGCGAGTCACCGTCCAGCTTGGTCAGCACCACACCGTCAAAATCCAACCGGTCATTAAAGGCCTTCGCCGTATTCACCGCATCCTGACCCGTCATGGAGTCTACCACAAACAGGATCTCGGAAGGGCTGATGGCCTTCTTGATGTTTTCCACCTCGGTCATCATCACCTCATCCACGGCCAGGCGCCCGGCGGTATCCACAATCACCACGCTCTTGCCTTTGGTTTTGGCTTCGGCCAGGGCATTGCGGGCTATGCTCACCGCATCTTTATTTTCAGGTTCTGCAAAAACGTCTACCCCGATCTGCTCGCCCAGTACCTGCAGCTGGGTAATGGCAGCAGGGCGGTATACGTCAGCCGCCACCAGCATCACCTGCTTGCCCTGCTTCTTCAGGTATGAGGCAAATTTCCCCGAAAAGGTGGTCTTACCCGAACCCTGCAGACCGGCAATCAGCACCACGGCCGGAGAGCCTTTCAGGTTCACGGTTTCGGCCTTGCCCCCCATCAGGTTAGTGAGCTCTTCCTGCACAATCTTCACAAAAAGCTGTCCCGGCTCCACGGCAATCATCACCTTACGGTCCATCGCTTCCTGCTTCACCCGGTCAGTCACCTCTTTGGCCACCTTATAGTTCACGTCGGCATCCATCAGGGCCCGCCTGATCTCCTTGACCGTACTGGCAATATTGATATCGGTAATCTTACCCTTCCCTTTCAGCGTTTTAAACGCCCCGTTTAGCTTATCCTGAAGACTCTGAAACATATTCTTTTCTTAAAAACAGAGTGCAAATTTAGGGAAAATATTTTAATCTTTAACCCAATCTTCTACCTGCTTAAAGGTGGATGGTATTATCCATTTCTGTTGTGCTATAATGTTGAATAAACGAAGCGTGATATTCAAAATAAATCACCCCCTCACGGGCAGCCAGATGTCCTGCCGGCAAGACTTCTTTTCCAAAGTCAAGGCCTACTTTGATTTCTGAAATGGGCTGTCTCATTTGCGACGGCCTCGTTTTCGGGTGAAGCTATTATTTTCATTCAGGACGTCATCAATAGTCGAGAACACAGGCCTGGCGGGCTGGGTCGCCTCTATAATTTCTTCCAGTCCGCCGACGACCAGAAGGAGTTTCAGAAATGATTCAAGTGATATGGCCCCCTGCTGCTCAAATTTCCTCAATGTAGCTAACGGAACCGCGGCCCGTTCGGCCAGCCCCTCTTGGGTAAGCGCCATGCGTAAACGTCTTTCACGGATATTATCCGCAAGTTTACGTCGGGCTTTCGTTGGTGTTATAAGTGATATCATGATAGTAAATATCTTATATAATTACTCATTACTACTATAATAGTATCACAAATATACCCATTTCTAAACAAAAAATAACATCTGATCAAACATTCTGAGTGTATCCGCCCTACTGACTACTACGACCAGCCTTACACGCATTTTATCCACAAAAAAAGGCCGGAACTTAACGCTCCGGCCCGTTTCTCCGTAATACGGTTCTTCTTAGTTTACTGATGCTACCCGGCTGGTAGTAGTATTGATCTTAATGTCTTTAGAGATCACTTCTTTGTCCAGCTTCACTTCAAAAGTATACGCTCCGTCAGGAAAACCGGCCAGGTTATACACCTTTACAAAAGAAGGAATTTCACTGATATACTCCCGGTAAATCACTTCACCTGCTGAGTTCTTGATAGATACGGTTCCTTTCTCAGCCAGTTCAGGGATAACCAGTTTGAACTTCAGGCCGTCTACCACTTTCACTTCTACTTTTTTAGGACCTGCCGGTAAGCTTTCAATAGCATAAGAGGTGTTCAGTCCGGCAAATAACGCCAATACGATTACAAGCTTTTTCATAATTATTCTGGTTTTTGATTATGTAATTAATTTCGTTTAATGATACACAAAGGTAGATAACTTACTAAATACGTGTCAATTACTCAAAAAAAGTTCCTTCCAGGATGCTACGGAAATATTGGAATAATACCATAGTTCACGGAAAAGTACAAGCATTCGTTCAAAATGTCATAAGACAGGCTTTCTGATTGATTTTCAGATAATTGTATTTAAATAAGAAATCTATAGGACTGGCCCGGAAAGAGTGAAATTCTATCCTTGCATTCTTAAAATCTGCTTCAGAGGGTCTTTTTAAAAAAGCGGGACTTAAAAAAGAGCTCATGCCCTTGATTTTAACTTTATCTGGTGTAATTTTCACTTTTTAAAGATTCTGATGAAAAAACCTGACCTTTCTTTCTGGCAGATCTGGAACATGAGCTTCGGCTTTTTAGGCATACAGTTCGGATTTGCCCTGCAAAATGCCAACACCTCCCGCATCTTTGAAACCCTGGGTGCTGACGTGGATAAGATCGGCCTTTACTGGCTGGCAGCACCCGTGACCGGGCTGCTGGTTCAACCCATCGTGGGCTATTTTTCAGACAAAACCTGGACCCGCTTCGGCCGCAGAAAGCCCTACTTCATGATAGGAGCGCTGCTGGCCTCTCTGGCCTTATTCGTCATGCCCAATTCTCCTGCTCTCTGGGTGGCCATCGGTACCCTCTGGATCATGGACAGTTCCATTAATATCAGCATGGAGCCGTTCCGGGCCTTTGTAGGAGATAACCTGAATGAGAAACAGCGGCCGCTGGGCTTCTTCACCCAGAGCTTCTTTATCGGTACCGGGGCCGTGGTAGGCTCTGCCCTGCCCTATATTTTTACCAACTGGATCGGGCTCTCCAATACTGCAGAGGCCGGGGTGATCCCCGAGTCGGTCAAATGGTCTTTCTATTGCGGGGGCATCGTATTTTTCCTGGCAGTACTGTGGACCGTGCTACGGTCTTCCGAATATACCCCGGAGGAGCTGGAAGAATTTGAAGGCCATGCCACCGGCGAAGCAGCTTCTGCCGATGTGCCTGTGCGCAAACAGATGATCTACGGGTTGGCTTTCCTGGCTGTGGGGCTGCTCTCCTGGCAGTTGATCAGCCTGAACGGACTGGATAAGGAGCTGTTTATCCTCTCCGGAGGAGTGGCACTGACCGGCATTTTGTTCCTCCTGGCCGGGCTGCTGCGGCAAAACAGCATCTCTAACGGCTTTACCGATATCATTACCGGCCTGCTGGATATGCCCGCTACCATGAAGCAACTGGCCCTGGTGCAGTTTTTTACCTGGTTTGCCCTCTTCGCCATGTGGATTTACACCACCCAGGCCGTCACAGGCCACGTGTTCGGGTCGCATGACCCTACCTCCAAAGTGTATAACGACGCGGCCGACTGGGTATCCATTATGTTTGCTTTTTATAGCCTGGTATGTGCCCTGGCCGCTTTCGGGCTGCCCAAGCTGGCTGCACGGATGGGTAATCAGAAGGCCCACCTGCTGGCCCTCACACTGGGTGGACTGGGCCTCATCTCCATCTATTTTGCGGCTGACCGCACCCACCTCATCCTGGCTATGGTGGGCGTGGGAATTGCCTGGGCCAGCATTCTGTCTGTACCTTACACGCTGCTATCCAATTCCCTGCCGGCTGCTAAAATGGGGTATTATATGGGGGTATTTAACTTCTTTATCGTGATTCCCCAGATTGTGGCAGGAACCATCCTGGGCTTTATCCTGAAAACCTTCTTTAACAGTGAGCCGGTTTATGCGCTGATCATCGGCGGGGTGTCTATGATTTTAGCGGGGGTGCTGACGTTATTTGTGAAGGAGGCAAGGTGAGTTTCCATAAGTACGTCCTTACAGGACTATTAGCGGATATTGGTATCTATCACCGTGCTCTGCCTCGTCTTCAGACGATGGCAGGGCGGATTCCTGTCTCCGACAGGACATTCCCGGTCAGAGACCGGGGTTCACCCTCCCATCGTCTGAAGACGAGGCAGAACAGAGCGTATCTACGGCACGCTTGGGGGACAGGCCATTTATGCTACCAAGCGGTTCTCTCTCCGGGAGATTCTGAATTCGTGGGTAAACATTAATCTAACGAGAGACTCTGCGGAGACGGGGGCATAACATTCTCTCCCTGTGTAAATTACTTTAGCTCCAGAGAAGCGGCCTTTTGGTAGAAATCGATGGGAATGTCGCCTGATAGCTCCTTAGGAGCGGCCTTATGGTAATGCCCAACTACCACCTGCTCCAAAATAAGCTCCGCACTTCTCCCCTCCCACTCCCTAAAGGCTGCCCTCCTGTCTGTATACCCCTCAATGAAATTGACAAAATCAGAAATGGCGAATACCGTACGGTATAAACCGGCTCCCGCCCGTTCCCCGTCCAGGGCATTGCAGGTTTGTTCGTAATGATTTTTCATAGGAACCATCAGTACGGGCTTCCCCAGCAGCATGGCCTCCGCTACCGATTCAAAGCCTGCCGTAGAAATCACGCCTTTGCATTTTTGCATCATTTCCAGGAAACGGATGCCGTTTATTTTATGGAAAAACAGGTTGGACGAAACTTCTCCCTCCTGCGGCTTATCGGTAAAACAATGAATAATGGTTTCAGGGAATTTTTTCTGCCAGGCGGCTATCTCATCCACCCTGCTTTGCCGGGTCACATAGGCCAGGAAATAATCTCCCGGTTCAGGCTCCCGGTTTTTCACCTCATTTCTCAGAAGCGGGGGAACCAGGTGAATATTTTTATCAGGCTCACCCGGATAAAATGATAAAGCCAGTTTCTTTCCGGCACCCAAAGCGGTGATCCGGGTGTTCAGATTCACCAGGAACCGGTTCAGCCGGTTACCTTCAGGATGAACAAAATCTTTGTGAAGCATTAAATACTGGTGGGCAATGCACACCATAGGGGCTTTCCGGGGGAACAGGGCCTGGTGTACCCCTCCCAAAACATCGTAAAAGTTAATAATAACATCGGGCTGAAGCGCGCGGATACAGTGATCTATCCGGAACAGGCTTTTGTAATACCGTCTGAAATTCCGGAAAAGAGCCCGGAGGGTCAGGGGAAGGGAAAGCGCTTTGGTCTTGCGGCTGTATACCAGGGCCGGGCTGCTGAAGGGAATGATCTCCGCCGGAAATGAATCCCTGAAAAAATCCTGTACCCTCCTGCCGGTATCAGAGCCCACTAAGGCCCCTGTAACTTCATGGCCCCGTGCTTTGAGCATTTCTGCCAGAGCCACGGCCTGGGTCAGATGCCCCCGCCCTTCTCCCTGAACAATAAACAGAAACTTCATCCTGTAATGGCCAGTGAAACGGTTAGCGGAATTTCGGGCACTGTGGCTTTCTCCTCGAAATAAATCAGCTCCCAGTTTCCTTCATGATCTTCTACCAGCGCAGACAGTGACTCCACCCAGTCACCCGAGTTCATATACAGCACTCCGTTAATATCACGGATGGCCGGCTGGTGAATATGGCCGCAGATAATGCCGTCGCAGCCCTTGGCCCGGGCCATTTCTGATAATTTCTCTTCAAAATCAGTGATATAATTTACCGCCTGTTTTACCGAGCTCTTGATCTTTTGAGAAAGTGAATAGTAGGGCAGCCCTCTGCGGGTGCGGTAGCGGTTATATTGCTTATTCAGCCACAGCAGGAAGGTATAGCCCAGGTCGCCCAGGTAGGCCAGCCATTTCATGTGCGAGGTCACGCTGTCAAAAACATCGCCGTGGGTCACGTAGAAGTTTCTTTCCCCGGATTTGAGAATATAATCGCGGCGTACCTGGAAGTTTTTCCCTATCACCAGCGGGAGAACATTATCCAGGAAATCATCGTGATTGCCCCGGATATAGATTACTTTGGTATCGTAACGGTCCATCATTTTCAGCACCACCCTGAAAAAGCCTGTGTGCTTCTTTTTCCAGGAACCGTACTTTTTCAGCTGCCAGCCGTCAATGATGTCGCCGTTGAGAATGAGCCGGTCGCAGCGGCACGACCTGAGAAACTCTGTCACTTCACGGGCTTTGGATCCGCCGGTGCCCAGGTGAAGATCAGAAATGACTACGGTGCGATATCGGTTTTTCATGTGTGCAAATATCTGCACGGGAAATAACCGGAGGGTTAAGCAAGGATTATGAAATGGTTAATTGTTAATGATTAATGGTTAATGAAAGTTAGCTATCCGTCATTAACAATTAACCATTAATCATTAAAACTACACCGTCATCAGCGTCAGGTTGTTCGTCCTGTGCTGTTTTCCGAGCGGGTAGCTCGACATATTGATAAACTTATCTCCTTTCACCAGCAGTCCTTTTTTCTCCATGAACTTGTTGGTTTCATCAATCAGCATCAGCTCATTATCGGCGTTCTCCAGGTCACTTTGAGAAAAAGCATTTACTCCCCAGTACAGACTGAGCTGGGCCAGCAGCTTTTCATTGCCGGTAACAATATAAATCTGTGATTTAGGCCGGTGGTGCGACAGGCGGAAAGCCGTATACCCCGAGGTAGTTACGCCGATGATGGCCTTTACCCTCAGGTCACGCGCCAGGCGGCAGCCCATCATAATCACGTTATCATTATCTTTTTCTTTCGAAACATAATTCGGATCGGTCACCCGGGTATGGTGCCGGTAATACAGCACGGCCGGATCGCCGAACTCCTCAATATGCTGGATGGTTCGGGTCATGGTCTGCACAGCCAGAAGAGGGTATTTCCCGGAAGCACTTTCGGCGCTCAGCATCACCGCATCGGCACCGTCCAGCACAGCGTTAGCCACATCTCCCACCTCTGCACGGGTAGGCGTAGGGCTGTCAATCATGCTTTCCAGCATCTGGGTGGCCACAATCACCGGCTTCACCGCCAGGTGGCATTTGCTTACCAGCCTTTTCTGGATGATAGGCACTTCTTCCGAAGGCATTTCCACACCCAGGTCGCCCCGGGCTACCATTACCCCGTCAGCTGCGTCAATGATCTCATCCATATTCTGGATGGCCTCCGGTTTCTCCATCTTGGCTATCACCCGCGCCTCAGAACCTCTTTCTCTGATATATTCCTTTATTTTCAGGATCTCCTCAGCTGTACGTACAAAAGACAGGGCAATCCAGTCCACATCATGGGCCAGTCCGAAATCCAGATCCCGGTAATCTTTCTCAGTAACTGATGGCTGGGAAATATTGGTATTGGGCAGGTTAACGCCTTTTTTCTGCTTTAATAAACCTCCGTACACAACTTCGGTAATCACTTCGTGGGCATCGGCATTGATATCAATCACCTTTACTTCCAGCTTTCCGTCGTCCATCAGGATGCGGTCACCGATCTTCACATCCCGGTACATTCCGTCATACGGTGTACTGGCACGCTCCGAATTTCCCACGATATCCTCGTTTGTAAAGATAAAACGGCTGCCCTTTTCCAGGGGTACGCCTGCGTTACCTCCTTCCATCAGGCCCACACGAATCTTCGGTCCCTGAAGGTCCTGGAGGATGGCACAATGAAAACCGTGTTCCCGGTTGATCTTCCTGATCCTGTCTATTCTTACCTTATGCTCCTCATGGGTTCCATGAGAAAAATTAAGCCGGAAAACATTTACTCCTGCCCGGGCCAAAGCGATTAACATTTCTTCACTCTCCGAGGCCGGACCCACCGTAGCCACTATTTTGGTCTTCTTTATCATTACTTAAAAACGGGTTTTTAGACTCCAAACAGGCTTTTATTCCTGAAAAACAAAAAATACGGCTGTAAAATTAGACATATTCATTCATAGTAACAGAATAAAATATCAGATACTTTCGAAATGATTGGCATATTATTCTTAATTAGGCTTCTCCGGTACCGTTTACTTTACTTCACACCTGAATTTCCCTATTTTTGTGTTATCATTAATTACAATTTATTAACAGGGATGAGCGAAAAGATTTACGTGTTTGACACCACGCTGAGAGACGGCGAGCAGGTTCCGGGATGTCAGTTGAACATCGATGAAAAGATTATGATAGCCAAAGAGCTGGATAAGCTGGGTGTAGACATTATTGAAGCCGGCTTCCCGGTATCCAGTCCGGGAGATTTCAAGGCGGTGGAAGCCATCTCGCGGGCGGTGGAAAATGCAACCGTATGCGGACTTACCCGCGCCGTAAAAAATGATATTGAAGTAGCTGCAGATGCCCTTAAATACGCCCGCAGACCGCGTATCCATACCGGAATAGGAGCCTCAGATACGCATATAAAATATAAATTCAACAGTACCCGCGAAGATATCCTGCAAAGAGGTGTGGAGGCCGTGAAATTTGCCCGCACCTTTGTGGAAGACGTGGAATTTTACGCGGAAGATGCCGGCCGGGCAGACATTGAGTTCCTGGCCCGCCTGACCGAAGCCGTGATTAGCGCCGGGGCCACCGTGGTGAACCTGCCGGATACCACCGGTTACCTGCTTCCTAACCAGACGTACGACCGCATCTCCTACCTGATGAACCATGTGCCCAATGTGGACAAGGCCATCCTTTCCATGCATAACCATAACGACCTCGGGCTGGCCACCGCCAACACTATTGCGGGGGTTACCGCCGGAGCCCGCCAGGTAGAGGTGACCATCAACGGTATCGGTGAAAGGGCCGGAAACACCTCTCTCGAAGAAGTAGCCATGATTCTCAAGCTCCATAAAGACCTGGGCCTGCATACCGACATCCGCTCGGAAATGCTGGCGCCTTTAAGCCGGCTCGTCTCCAAAACCATGCGTATGCCCGTACAGGCCAATAAGGCCATTGTGGGCCGGAACGCCTTCGCCCACTCTTCGGGTATTCACCAGGACGGCTTCCTGAAACACGCCGAAACCTACGAGATCATGACCCCTCAGGAAGTAGGCGTGGATAAGTCAGACATCATTCTTACCGCCCGCAGCGGCCGCCATGCCCTCAGGCACCGCCTGGCTCTTCTGGGCTATGAGATCGAAAAAGAAGAGCTCAATCATGTATATGAGAAATTCCTGGAGCTGGCCGATGAAATCAAAGAGGTGAATGACGGTAGTTTAGTTACGTTGATGAAAGAGTTGCAAAATGTGTAAATAGTTCCGGGCAGGGCTACCATCTACCCGGAACTATCTACTCGGAACTATCTTTATTTTTCGTAGCTTTGCCGAAATTTTAACTCCGAATGATGTTTCTGGAATATGCGCTTGCATTCCTGACCGGTTCTATTCCAACCGCCTACTGGTATGCCAAATACGTACATCACCTGGATATCCGGCAGCATGGCAGCGGGAATATCGGTGCCACCAATTCCCTGCGGGTACTGGGCAAAAAAGCCGGTATAATTGTATTATTGATTGATCTGCTCAAAGGGCTGATTCCCGTGCTCATAGCACGCTACCTGGGATTTCCCCCTGAAAGCACCCTGCTGGTGGGTATATGTGCCGTTCTCGGCCACCTGTTCTCCCCTTTTGTAGGCTTTAAAGGCGGCAAGGGAATCGCCACGGCCTTCGGGGTGATCCTGGCCTTCTCGCCCTGGGGCGCCCTGGTCAGTATCATGGTCTTCGGTATAGTGCTTTATTTTTCCCGCTATGTTTCGCTGGGCTCCATCTGCGGAGTGCTGGCTTTCTGGGTATATATATTCTTCGAGCCCGGCCGCTCCCTCCAGGTACTTCTCCTGGCTTCCGTGCTGGCAGTTCTACTCATCATTTCCCACCGGAAAAACCTCGGAAGATTATGGAAGGGGGAAGAGAATAAAATTTAGTTCCGGGTGTAGAATTCCGGGTAAAGAGCTCCGGGTGGGGTACCACCTGTCACCCTGACTAGGCGTCCCCGAGCTTGTCGAAGGGCGCGTGAATTTATTGTGTTTAAGAAACACCTCTTAGGTACAGACCAAGCCCCTCGCAACTGATTAGGCACAATAGGCACCTCCTGCTCTTCAATACTCATACGCCCTTCGACAAGCTCGGGGACGCCTAGTCAGGGTGACAGGTGGTACCCCACCCGGAACTCGGAACTTTCCACCCGGACCTCCCTACTCCAGCACCTCCTTCAGCACCTGCACCGAACGCACTCCCGTAAACCCGTCCAGGTTAGCCCGGTAAAACCAGACCAGGTGGTCTAAAGCCGCCAGCCGCTGGCTCTTACTGATCCCCAGCCGGCCGCCGAAAGGCATTTCCAGTATCTTCTGCAGTACGGCCTCCTCTGTGGCATTCATGCTTATCCCGTGCTCCTGCAGCTGCATGCGTATATCACGGGCGGTTTCCGGGCCGAAACCCAGGTAAGCACTGAGGCTCATCAGGAAAAACAGGTGGAAATTTTCCGTTTCTTCTTCCTGGTTTTCCAGGAAAAGCAGGGCCTCCTGCAGGAAATCAAAGAGGGCGGGGTTACCGGTGTGCTCTTTCAGGGTCAGCACCAGGATTTCAGTAATAAATATCCCCAGCGTCATTTTTTTGATATCGGTAGGAATATTATAAAACGGATGCCTGCATTTGATCTCCGAAATCCGCTGAATGTCGGCACCGGGCTTAAAGTAAACCACCAGGTCAACCAGGGTCAGAGGCTGAAAAAGCGCGATCTTCCCCTTGCTCCGGGCACTTCGCACCCCGTTTTCCACATAGGTCTGCAGGCCGAATTCCTCCGTATAGATCTTCACGATAATGGAGGTTTCCTTATACCGGATATAGTTTAAGACGATGCCCTTTGTTTTATGTAGCATGACCTCCCAGGAAAATAATAACCACCACCCATAAGGCCGTTACAAAACCCATATATCTTACCAGTAACTTCATGTTCAGAATATTGGGAGGGTTCACACTGAAAATAAAGGATTCCACGTACTCAGGAGTACGGTAAACCCGGGCCAGCAATACGGCCGTGGCCACCAGCCCGGTCAGTACAAACAGCAGGTGTACCCCGCTCAGGAAAGCCAGGTAATACCGTCCCTGCAGAACGGGATCTGCCGCGGCTTTCTGCAGGGGCAGGCCGGCCACCTGCAAAACCACAAACAGCAAAACACCTCCGAACGATCCGGCCAGCAGGGCGCGGAAGGCCGGGAACTGCTGATGCCGGAAAAACCGGTAGGCCAGCGCCAGGGAAATAAACGCCAGCACCAGCAGTACCAGTGCCGCATAAACCGGCGCCCCCAGCTCGGGCGCTGCGATCAGGCCCGCCCGCAGGCTGCGCCTGAACTTATACAGGGCAAACAACATCACCCCCAGCATGGAAAACATCCCCAGCACCAGGAGAAAGCCGAAAGGCTCATATCTTTTTATCCCCTTTTCATCAGCCATTCCTCAAAATCCGCTATATTTAACCCAAATTTAGAAACCAATACCAACTTTAAAAATTAAATTTTACGTGAGAGCATCCTGCAGAATTGCTTTTCTGATCTTATGCATGCTTCCTTTAATGAGCTCTTTTGCTCAGAGTATCTGTACCGATAACCGGTATGAACAGGGGGGATTTACCCTAAGCAGTACCGATATCTGCCATAATGAAGCCGTGACCATCACCCCCGTACCGGAAGTGGAAAACCCGAAATATTATTATAATTACCGGGGGGAATCGTATGAAGAGGTGATGACCCTGGCCAATAACGCCCTTGATTTCAGCGGAGTCACCCAACCGGGCGTATACCAGGTGATCCAGGTGGGAAAAAAAGACGGGAAGGAAAGTGTTTTCTGCCGGGAAATAAAAGTGCGGAATTCCACTACGCCGGTTTTCAGCTATAATTTTTGCACCAGCCCCACAAGAATAGAAATTATGATCCCCGATCACCCGCTGAATACCTACTCAGGTTACCAGATCGACCTGAACGGAACGGTGCATACGGTGACCACCACTAATTTCCTGTACAGCTTTCCTGTACAAAACGTGCCCAATACCATTAAAATTACCGGACAGGGAGGCACCAAGACCTGCACTTCCGAGCCTTTGGCCACCATGGTTCCTCCCTTTAATGCTTCAGGGAGAGACTATGAATATTACCCGGAGATCAAAGAACTGAAAGTACTGGACGATAAGAAGAGGGTAAGTATTGATTTTCAGGGCCAGTACGAACAAACCTATAACCTGTTCCGTTATGAAGGCGGTCAGCCCAGTGTAGGGCTTTCCCCTATAGGTGCGGGGTTACGGGCCGGAACTCCCGTAACAGATACCCCTCCTGATCCTGACCGGGTGTATTGTTATTACATTCAGCCTTCAACACCGGGCAATTGCGGCCTGTTTTCCTTACGCTCAGCAGATATCTGCTCTGTACCGCTCAGCTCACCTGTTCCGCCCACTCCCGCGGTCAATCATCTGCAATGGCGTACCTATACGGGTTTACCTACCAGCCACCGTATTTCCGAATTACTGAAAATAAGCAATGACGTGGCCGAAACACCCATGACGGTAAATAATATCAGCTCTTACCAGGACAACCACGGCGATTGCTCAAAAAGGATCTGCTACCGCATCCGGGTTTCCTACGCCGGGGTGACCAGCGGAGCCAATTACTCGGGCACCAGCCTCTCCAATCAGCTTTGCTTTGATCATCGCCTGGAACTGGCCGATTTCCCGCCGAACGCATGGGTGAGCACGGAAAACAAACAGAACCTGGTGCACTTTGACCCGGAGAAAAGCAGCCCCTATAACCTGGACCGCTGGGAGTTGTTCCGGCACGACGGCACCGCCTATTCTCTCCTGGAAACCCTGCCGGCCGGCCCTTCCAACCCGGTGATCACAGACCCTGACCCGGTAGCCAAAAGCGAAAAATACAAGGTAAGGTATATCGACGAATGTACAAATACATCGGCTTTTTCTCCTGAACTGGCTTCTCTTTACCTTACGGAAGACGGTAATAACGTACTGCAGTGGACCGCCGGCAACCCGTTTGCCGATGCGGATATCAGGCAGTATGAAGTCATTTATTACGAAGGAGATAACCTGAACAATATCCTGGGTAGCCGGCAGGTAAATGCCACCATGCAGTCTCACTCCGTGAATTCGGCTTCTTTTACCAATATGGGAACTTTCAGGGTAAAGGCCATCAGCACAGACGGCACGGAGTCTTTCTCCAACCTGCTTACCTTTGCCGTAAAAGGCTCACTCTTTTTACCCACCGCCTTCTCTCCCAATGATGACCAGATCAATGACACCTTTGCCGTAAAGGGCAGCCTGGGAGGCATCAAAACCTTCCACATGGAGATCTTCAGCTCTTCAGGCCAGAAGATCGCAGAAGTTACAGACCCTGTGGAAGGCTGGGATGGCCGTATGCCTAACGGTGACCGTGCGCTCTTCGGCAACTACCTGTACCAGCTGAAAGCCGAAATGACCAACGGGCAGGAAATTAATAAGAACGGGAGTTTTGTTTTACTCTATTAATGTTAGTTCCGGTAGGGGTACCATCTGTCGCCCCACCCGAAACTAGCAATAACTCGAAACTAATTCGTAAATTTGCCCCCCAAACCGGGCAGTGAATGAAAACAAAGGGCAATAAAAAAACTAAAATCAATATCGTAACGCTGGGATGTTCGAAAAACCTGGTGGATTCCGAGATGCTGTACACCCAGCTTCGGGGAAACGGCATGAACGTCAGCCATGAGTCTCAGAAAGATGATTCGCAGATAGTGGTCATCAATACCTGCGGCTTTATTGATAATGCCAAACAGGAAAGCATTGACACCATCCTGCGGTACGTAGATGCCAAAGAAACCGGGCAGGTGGAAAAAGTATTTGTGACGGGCTGCCTCTCGCACCGCTACCGCCACGAGCTGGAAACCGAAATCCCCCAGGTGGATTCCTGGTTCGGAACCAATGAGCTCCCCCGCCTGCTGAAAACCCTGAAAGCCGACTACAAGCATGAGCTGATCGGTGAGCGGCTTCTCACTACGCCCTCGCACTATGCCTACATGAAGATAGCGGAAGGCTGTGACCGGCCCTGCAGTTTCTGCGCTATTCCGCTGATGCGCGGAAAGCACGAGTCGCGCCCCATGGAAGAGCTTCTCCTCTCTGCCGGAAACATGGTGGCCAAAGGCACAAAAGAAATTATCCTTATTGCCCAGGACCTGACCTACTACGGCCTGGACCTGTATAAAAAAAGAAACCTGTCTGAACTGATGGCCCGGCTCTCAGACATTGAAGGACTGGAATGGATACGGCTGCAATACGCCTACCCGGCAGGATTTCCCATGGATATCCTGGAAATAATGGCCGAACGTCCCAATATCTGCAAATACCTGGATATGCCGCTGCAGCACGGGTCCAGTGAGATGCTGAAAAAAATGCGCCGGGGTATCGACCGCCCCAAAACCGAACGCCTGCTGGATACCATCCGGGAGAAAATTCCCGGTATCCACCTGCGAACCACGCTCATCACGGGCCATCCCGGGGAGACCGAAGAAATGTTTGAAGAGATGTACCGTTTTGTGGAAACACAGCGTTTCGAACGGTTGGGCGTTTTCCAGTATTCTCACGAGGAGCAAACCCACTCCTACTCGTTTGAAGACGATGTAGCGCCGGAAATCAAGCAGGAAAGAACCGACCTTATCATGGAGCTGCAGCAGGGCATTTCCGAAGAAAAGAACAAAGCTAAGGTAGGGCAGGAATTCCGGGTGCTGATTGACAAGAAAGAAAGCGGTCATTTTGTAGGACGAACCGAATTTGATTCCCCCGAGGTAGATAACGAGGTGCTGATCCCGGCAGAGCATTATGTACGCATCGGTGATTTCACCCGGGTGAAGATCACCTCTGCCACTGAATTTGACCTCTACGGCGTGCCCCTTACCTGAGGTACCGCGGGAAACGGGTGAAGCGCAGCCCTACGGCAAAATCAAGGCGGTTTAACCCGATAGGCAGCTTATTCCAGCCGTTTTCCGGTTTAAGGCTCTTTAACTGTCCGTAATTATAGCCGCATTCAAAGCTCAGGATCACATCGCGGCCGGTTTCATTATTACCGATCAGGAAATCAATCCCCAGGGTGGCAGCTCCGCCCCAGACCCCTCCTTTGTACTCATAATTCATCTGGTTCACCATCCCTTTGTCGCTGTAAAAATAATATCCCGGGCTTACGGTGGCCACAATAAACGTTTTATAATCCATGCCTACCCGGCCCAGGAGGGTGGGCCCCACAAACTTATGGTTCACTTTACTCTCCAGTGAACGGATCGGGAGGCTTCCTCCTGATTCCAGTGGCACTTCAGAGTTAAGGCTGGCGTTTTTATTTCTTGACTGGTAGCTTTGGTAGGTGATGCCCACCCCGATATGGTCATTCAGGAAAACGGCTGCGTCTATCCCATACACCCAGCCTCTCCTCAGCTTCTCATTGAAAAGGCCAAAGGGTGACTTATCGGTATTTTCATCAATGATATTGCCCAGGCCGCCTTTGAAACCTACCCGGTATTTAAGATAGTTGGTAAATTCGGTTTTGCCTTTCAGCGGTGATACATATTCCTCCCCGGCAGGCTCTTTTTCTGTGGGCACTTTTGCGGCCGGCGGCACCTTCACCCGGTTTTCCGCTACTACCGTTTTTTCCGCAGGGACAGATTTTTCTTCTTTCCGGGACGTTTCTTGCTGCACTGTTTCTTTCCGGGCTGCTTCCTCCTGAAGGATTTCCTTCTGAGCTGTTTCTTTCCGGGCGGATTCCTCCTGAAGGGCTTCTTTCCGGTCTTCTTCCTTCTTCGGGGTTTCCTTCTGCAGGGCTATGTCCTCCCGGGCACGCTTATTCTCTTTACCGGCGGCAGTTTGGGCCGGGTTTTCTGCCACAGGAGTACGGCCTTTCTTATCGCGCCCTGCCTCCTGCTGCTTATCGGCCTTAGCCGTTACGGTTTGCCGGTCAGCATCCTTTTTCCCCGAAATAACCTCCCCGGGAAAATAATTATATTTAAAAGAAGAAATAAGGGTCTTAAAGATTTCGGTTTTTACCTGTTTCCCTTTCTCATTTACATATATATAGGTAAACCGCATGGAAGATTCATCCACGATCCGGCAACGAATCTGCTCTCCGGCCTGAGTAATGATCAGGTCTCGCTGGGCGGCACCCCGCGGGGCGGCCTCCCGCTGGGCGGCAGCTTTTAAAGCAACCAGTAATAATATTAACGTAAATATCCTTGAAAGCATATTCCTTTTCTGACATTTAGCGCACCCTTATAAACTAAAACGAAGAAACGGCAGATCATGGTGCCCTGAGTAAATTCCAAAAATCATACCAGTTATCCTATTTTGAAAAAAAGTGAGTCTACGGCATAAAATTTGTTAGAAAATTTGCAAAAGTCTCAAATAGTTTAGATTTTTGAGACAAAACTGCGGCAGCACCTGCTTTCCAATCGTAAAACCACGTTCTGCCCTGTAAACATTTTTCATCACCTAAACTCAGACAGATACAATATGGTATAAAACTCTACGTTAACTAATGTGAAAATATAATGGACAAAAACAAAGTTAACGAAAGTGAGCTTATATCGGCTTATATAAGAGGTGATGAGAATGCTTTCACTATTCTTGTTAATCGTTACAAATCTAAAGTTTACACTACCATTTATCTTGTGGTAAAAGACAGCTATGTAGCTGAAGACCTTACCCAGGACACCTTCATAAAAGCCATTAAAACGCTCAAGGAAGGTCGATATAATGAAGAAGGTAAGTTTTTACCGTGGATACTTAGAATAGCTCACAATCTTGCCATTGACTATTTTCGAAGAGCAAAACGTTACCCGAACGTAGTGTTTGAGGATGGCAGTAGTGTTTTTAACTCTCTGAATTTCGCTGAAGATTCCATAGAATCAGCCCAGATTAAAAAGGAATCTCACGAGCATCTGAGAAGCCTGATTAAAAAGCTTCCGCAGCAGCAGAGAGAGGTATTGGTGATGAGGCATTATGAGGATCTGAGTTTCCAGGAAATTGCCGAAGCCACAGGAGTTAGTATCAATACTGCATTAGGACGTATGCGTTATGCTCTTATCAATCTGCGAAAATTGATGAGTAAAACTAAATATGCCTATGACACAAACCTTTACATCGACTCAGAATGAGATAATACGTTATGTTTACAACGAAACCTCCCCTTCTGAAAACCTTCTGATCGAAGAGTGGATTGCGGGTGACACCGAAAGCCTGGATTTCTACCTGGACTGCCTCCAGTTAAAAGAAGAAATGGATCAGATCGTGCTTGTCCCGAAAGACATCACATTAGAGCGAATATTTAATTATTCGAAAAATTACAAGCCTGCTTTCTGAGCAGGCTTGTTTTTTTACATCAGACCCAGAATTTTAGCATATTTGAGCATGGCTCCGGGGTTGGAAATTTTCAGTTTTCCCATCATCATGGCCATCATGGGATTGGTGTTGCCCTGTATAATAGACAGCAGGTCTTCCTCCTTCACGGTGATATTCACTTCCGCATCCTCCACGGGGCCTTCTCCCGCCTCTATTTTCCGGTCTTTTACCGTAACGTGCATGTTTTTTCCTTTCAGATCAAAATTAATGCGCGTATCAATCCCTTCCAGGTCTTCCGGCTTCACCTTTTGGGTGAGTGAATCAAAATAATCCTCCAGTGTCATAGGTTGTTTTAAAATATTATGCAAGCATACTGTTTTTCCCTGAAATCTGCAAATATTCTTTGATTTACGATTTACGGCAGGATGGAACAGGAGGGCTTCGTCAATCGTCAATCGTAAATCAAAAATCGTAAATCAAAAATCGCAGCCTCATCCTCCCTCCCAACGAAAATCCCCCCCTCGTTACCAAAAATAATAAAAATACCCTACTTTTACGGCAAATTTCAAAGCAAAGCCTGAGGGTTTTGTTACTTTTTCCCTAAACCCCGTCAAAATTGAAATTCTCAAGATATAGCGCTCATAAAGATGAAGAGTTAGTGGCTCTTTATGTAAGCAGCCAGCGAAATGAGTATTTTGAAGAAATTTACGAACGATACGTAAATAAGGTTTATCGTAAATGCTACTCCTTTGTTTATAACCAGGAAAAAGCAGAAGACCTTACCCATGACATTTTCCTGAAGCTGATTGTGAAAATAGGAAGCTTTAAAGAAACGTCAAAGTTTTCTACCTGGCTGTACTCCATTACCTACAATTACTGTATGGACCAGATAAGAACAGGTAAAAAGAAAACAGAAGTGGCATTGCATGAGAATATAGATATCAGTGATGATGATGACAGCGGGCTGCCTGATTTTCAGAGCGATGAGATCAATAAAAGCCTGAGGCAGATGGCTCCTGACGAACGGGCCATATTGCAGATGAAATACCAGGAAGATTTCAGTATAAAGGAAATTGCCGATACCCTGAAAATCACGGAAAGCGCCGTTAAAATGCGGCTGATGAGAAGCAAAGAAAAGCTGAAGAAGATTTACCTGGAAAACATAGCGGTTTTTGTACTGATTATAATGAAAATATTAAGCCTCTTTGAAAAATGACAGAAGATGAAGAGCAAATAGAAGTTTCGCCTCAGCTTAAAACACTGCTGCTCTCGGAAGTAGACCTCATCCGTGATGCACTCTCAATTGTCGGGCTTTTTGCCGATGCCGGCCCCAGAACCGGCCTGAAATTCCTGGAGGACGTTGAAAACGCTATACCTTTGAATAATAATGAATGAATTTCCTGATATTAAGCAGATCCTGATAAACACTTTCTCAAAACTGATTGAGCAATCCAGCACGTTTATCTCTAACCTCGTCAGCGCTGTCCTGATCTTAAGCATCGGGTGGGCCATCGCTAAAGTGGCCTCTTTTATTTTCAGATCATTCCTTGCCCGGGTAGGAGTGGATAAGCTGGGAGAAAAGATCCAGAATATGGAGATGCTCCGGAAATACCAGCTCGACTTCAAGCTGAGCAAGCTGCTGTCACTGGTACTGTACATTCTCATGATGCTGTTCCTGTCAGTATCTGCCGCAGACACCCTGGGTGTACCGGCCATTTCCAATATGTTCATGATGCTGGTAGACTTTATTCCTAAGCTGGGAGTAGCTATCATGATGACCCTCCTGGGGCTCTTTGTATCTGACCTGGCCCGGAAGTTTGTGGAAACCCTTTGTAAATCTTTCCGTATTGCATCGGGTAAGCTGATCAGCATGGGCGTTTTCTTCTTCCTGAGCTTTATTTCGGTTATCCTGGCCCTGGGGCAGGCAGGAATTAATACCAAGCTGCTCGAAAGCAGCTTCAATATCCTGGTAGCTGGCATGGTACTGGCATTTTCCATTGGTTACGGCATTGCCTCCAAAGAAATCCTTCTTAATATCCTGAGCTCGGTCTACTCCCGGAAAAAATTCAATGAAGGCGACATCGTGGAAATACAGGGCGTGAAAGGCACCATCGTGCGTATGGACAATACCACCCTGGTGCTCAGCTCTGAAGGCAATGAAGTATCTTTCCCTTTACGGGTTTTACAAACTGAAAAAGTAACGCTGTTTCACCAAAATAAATAATTATGAAAAAATCAACATTTCTTGTACTCCTGTCTGCCTTTTTCCTGAGCCATGCTTATGCGCAGAATGCCGGCGATGCGGATAAAAAGGTCAAAGACGCCATGACCACCAAAGATCTCAAAGGTGAATTTAAAGAGGGATGGAATAAGGCATCCAGCTTTGGTGCTACCCTGAACATGAGCGGTTTCAGCGAAAGCTGGAAGCAGGTGAATACGGGCGTGGTGGGAAACACTAACCTGCACTTTATATTAAAGCACCAGAATGCCCTGGTGAAAGGTAAAAATATCTGGATTAATGACTTCGAAGGACAGCTGGGTTTCCAGAGCAGCGGCAAAGACGAGGTGACGAATAAACGGAAGTTTAACCGGAACATCGACAAGCTGTTTCTGAATTCCCAATACGGCAGAAAAGTATCTGATAAGGTATCTGTTTTTGCAGAAGGAAACTTCATTTCCCAGTTCCTGGCCGTAAAAGATACAGAAAGCGACACCAGGAGAAACATTGCTTCTGCCTTTATGACTCCCGGTTACCTGACCATCTCTACGGGTATTGAATACCGGCCGGCAGACTATTTCACGGTTAAGCTGGCTCCGGTGGCAAACAAATGGACGTTTGTAAGCCATGATAATGTGGTCTACGATACCACCACCGGCTATGCCTACGGGGTAAACGTGGCTGAAGGCAAGAAATCACTGTCAGAGTTCGGTTCCCAGCTGACCCTGGGCTTTAACAAAGAAGTGGTAAAGAATGTCAACCTGGGCTTCCGCTATAACTTCTTCAAGGCATGGAAAGATACCGAAGGGAATAAAAACAAGCCCCTCGATCACCGTTTAGACCTGCTGGCCACGGCCAAGATCAACAAATACCTGAATGTAAACTTTACGTATATCGGTATCCTGGATAAAGACGTATTTGACCATAAGGTCTATAACAATACCACTCCGAAGCCTATTGATCCGGTGAGATCCAGCTGGCAGAGTGCAAGCGGTTTCGGAATTGGTTTCTTAGCTACTTTTTAATCAACCCGTAAATTTTCAAAACTATGTTCAAAGAATTCAAAGAGTTTATCATGACCGGCAATGTCATTGACCTTGCCATCGCTGTGATCCTGGGTGCCGCCACCGGCGGAGTAGTAAACGGTTTTGTGGAAGATATCGCCATGCCTATTGTAGGCCATTTCACCGGCGGCGCTGACTTTTCCAATCTGAAGTATGTTCTGACCCCTGCCTCTGTGGGAGCTGACGGCGTAGCCGTTCCTGAAAACGCCATCCGTTACGGTGCATGGATCAACACCATCATTAACCTGGTAACTGTAGGGTTTGTGCTGTTCCTGATTGTAAGGGCTTATAACAGAGTAAGAAAGCCTGCCGCTCCCGAAGCACCTGCCGGACCTACCGAAGTAGAGCTGCTGACCGAGATCAGGGATGCGCTGAAGAAGTAGCAATCAGCAGTCAGAAGTTTGCGATTAGAAATCAGCTAATCTCTGACTGCTAATTTCTAATCGCTGATTGCTAACAACCCAAAGCGGGGAAAGTCGGATGATTTTCCCCCTTTTTCATTTTGCACGCAAATATTAATCCGCACTTTGTTTTTTATGTACTTTCAAAAATTATAAATTTGTTGAGTAATCATCCCCGGATGATTCATGCTTTCCTAAACGATCCTGATTTATGACTGAAAAACTAAAAAACCATCTGCAGGGTGACAAGCAGATCTGGTGGATATTAGGTCTCCTTTCGCTGATCAGCGTGGTCACCGTATACAGCAGCATCAGCAGCCTGGCCTACCGTCAGGCCGGCGGTGATACGGAAGCCGTCATTCTCAGGCATATCCTTTTCCTGGTGATCGGTGTGGTGGTCACTTACTTTGTGCATAAAATAGACATTTCACAGTATGCCCATATTGCCAAAATCTTACTTTACCTCTCCCCTTTCCTCCTCATCTACACCCTGGTGTTCGGAGTGAGTATCGGCAATGCCCGGAGATGGATCAATGTTATGGGCCTCTCCTTTCAGACCGCTGACTTCGTCAAGCTGGTGCTGATTGTGAACCTGGCCGCCATGCTGGCCAGCAAAATTCATATTGAATACAAGCGAAAAGACCTGCTGGAAATCATTGCCTGGTGCGGGCTGATCGTTTTCCTGATTTCCATTTCCAGCTTCTCGTCGGCCATTATCCTGGGCTTCACCTGCTTCATTATCATGTGGATAGGCAAAGTTCCCGGCCGGTATCTCCGCTCGCTCACCCTGGTGATCCTGGGCGTGATCTCCCTGGTGCTGGTAACCGGATTCCTGATCAAGCGCATCACGGGAAAAGATATCACCCGGGTATCTACCGTTATTGACCGTACCGAAGGTTTTACAGGCAAAGACCTGGACGGCGACGGTTACGTAGGGGGCTACCTGGGCGGGAAAAGCAGTCAGAAGAACTTTGCACATGTGGCCATCGCCAAAGGCGGGCTGCTGGGGGTGGGTCCCGGAAACAGCAGCCAGAAAAATGTGTTGCCCGAGGCCTACTCCGACTATATCTACTCTATTGTGATTGAAGAATACGGCCTCATCGGCGGTGTTTTCGTACTGGGACTGTACCTGTGGCTGCTGGCCAGGGGGATCAGGAATATCGATCATACCGAAAGGGCTTTCGGCGGCCTGCTGTGTGTGGGCCTTACCCTGCTGCTGGTTTTCCAGGCCTTTGCGCATATGGCCATTAATGTAGGGCTGGGGCCTGTGACCGGCCAGACCCTTCCGCTGATCAGCCGGGGAGGTACCTCTGCCCTGTTCTCGTTCATCGCTATGGGTATTGTATTAAGTGTCAGTAAACATTCCAAACTTCAGCACGCATGAAAGTGATCATATCCGGAGGCGGTACCGGCGGGCACATTTACCCGGCAGTGGCTATAGCCAACGAGCTGAAACGGCAGCGGCCGGAGACAGAGATTCTCTTTGTAGGGGCCCTCGGAAAAATGGAAATGGAGAAGGTGCCCCGGGAAGGATACAACATTGTGGGCCTGCCCATAGCCGGTTTTAACCGTTCTAACCTGCTGGCTAACCTGTCGTTCCCCTTTAAGCTTATCAATAGCCTGCTGAAAGGCTACCGGGTGGTGAAGTCTTTCCGGCCTGACGTGGCCGTGGGTGTAGGGGGCTTTGCCAGTGGCCCTACCTTACGGATGGCCGGTTTCCTGGGCGTAAAAACCCTTATCCAGGAACAAAATTCCTACGCCGGCGTGACCAATAAAATCCTGGCCCGTAAAGCGGAAAAAGTATGTGTGGCCTACCCGGAGATGGATAAATTTTTCGATCCGCAGAAGATTGTGTTTACGGGGAATCCCGTGCGTAACGATATGCTTCTCTCCGGTGTAAGCCGTGAAGATGCCAAAACCCGTTTCGGGCTGAGCCCGCAGAAGCCCGCCGTGCTGGTCATTGGTGGCAGCCTGGGAGCCCTGAGCATCAACAAAGCCGTGGCCGCCGGGCTCGAAACCCTGCTCGCGGCCGGGATGCAGGTGATCTGGCAAACCGGGAAAGGGTTTATCACCGAAGCCCGTGAGCTGGTGAAAGACCGCGAAGGTGTATTTGTGTCTGACTTCATCTATGAAATGGACCGGGCCTATGCTGCCGCTGACATCGTGGTATCCCGCGCAGGCGCCCTGGCGGTATCCGAGCTCTCACTGGTGGGGAAAGCGGCCATCCTGGTGCCTTTCCCTCATGCGGCCGAAGACCACCAGACCAAAAACGCCGAAAGCCTGAGCCGGAAAGAAGCTGCCCTGCTCATTCCGGATCACGAGGTAAATGAAAAACTGATCCCCGCCGTTACCGCACTGATGGCCGACAAAAGCCGGATATCAGCCATGGAAAACGCTATCCGGACCTTTGCCCGGCCCAAAGCAGCAGAAGATATTGTAAAAGAGATCCTTAAACTGGTAGAGAAATGAAAATATTTTTATCGGAAAATACGGTAGATTACACCACCTATACATTTAACTATGCCCTTTATGCGTTAAAAGAATCGCAGGCCGAGTTAAGTGAGCTCTACGATAAGGGTTTTCTCCCTTACACAGGAAATATAAACCTGGAACGTGAAGTATACTACTTTGCCCGGAGCCTCCGGGTAAACCTGGAAAAGTTTGACGACACTTCGGAGAACCGGCGGGTAAACCGGCTGGCAGAGCCTCTTGAAATCAGTATGAATCTGATCTCAAAAGAAGAGTTTGACACCACTAACCCCGAGTTTATGGCTTTCTGTGAAGGGTATATCAATGAAAGGATAGGCGAAGATAACATGAGCATGGAACGGTGGAACTACATTTTGAGCCGTGAAACCGGCACCCACCTTTTCGAGTTTCGTACAGCCGGGAAAATAATGGGTTATGTGCTGGCCGCCATTAATGACCAGATGGTTCACTACTGGTTTGCCTTCTTTGATACCGAATACATGCGGACCCACTCCCTCGGGAAATGGATGATGTGGAAGGTGATCCGCTGGGCCAAAGAGAACGGCCGCCGGTATGCTTACCTGGGCACGGCCTACAAACCTGCCGCCCTGTACAAGATCCGTGATCATAAAGGACTGGAGTTCTGGGACGGAACCCGCTGGAATGAAGATGTGAAGATTTTGAAAGAGTGGTGCCAGACCGACCTGGAGCCTAAGGAGGGCGACCGTTTCAAGGCCCTGGAGAATCCCAACGAATACCTGGCTGCCTTATGAAAAAGCTGAATTTCAAAACCATTCTTCACACGGTGGGAGGCGGGGCACTGGCAGCACTGGCTTTGTTCCTGGTCTTCTCATCAGCTAAGAGCGATACGGTACGCCGATGCCAGGGACTGGTCATCCGCATTGAAAAAGATGATCAGCAGCTGCTGGTAAAAAAGGAGGATGTGGAAAAATGGGCCACTAACCAGGGAAATGAGCCCGTGATCGGGAAGACCGTGGCGTCTATTGACCTGCGGAAACTGGAACGGCGGGTGGAAAACAGCGGGATCATCCGCGATTGCCAGGCTTACCTCGACCTGAAAGGGAACCTTATCCTGGATGTACAGGTGTACAAGCCGGTGGCCCGGATCCTGGGAAACAGCCGTTTTCCTGATCGTTATATGGATGAAAAAGGCCATTTTTTCCCGGTTTCCAAAAACTTCACCCCTACCGTGCTGCTCCTGAGCGGCGAATTTTTCAGGGATAAGAAAGGGCTGGAGTCCTCTAAAAACAAAGACCTGCTGAACCTGGTGAACACTGTTACCTCGGATGAGTTCTGGAATGCCCAGATCACCCGGATGGACGTAGACCGGCGCAAAGAGGTGATGATGGAGCCTTTATTGGGAGAAAATATCATTGAATTCGGCAAGCCGGAGAAGATTCCGGCCAAGCTGGAAAAGCTGATGGTCTTCTATAAAAAGATATTGCCCCGGGAGCAATGGAGCACTTTTAAGCACGTCAGTGTTAAATATGACGGCCAGATAGTATGTAAGTAGGTAATTTTAAGTAAGTTTACAGTAATAAATCAATCTAAACAACAAATCACTATGGAGGAGGGCAAGTGTTTCATAGGACTGGAGATAGGAAGTTCGAAGATCGCGGCTGTGGTGGGACTGCAGCAGCAGAAGAAGATAAAAGTGATAGGTTTCAGCGAGCGCCAGGTAACACCCGCTGACGAAGTGCTGAGATTCGGGAACGTGGAGAATGCACAGATCACCAGCGAGTTCATTGGTGAAGTGCTGGACGATCTGGCCGCTGATTTTGAAAGATCAGACTATGAATTTCAGCTGAATACGGTCAACATCAACATTACCAACCTTTCTGTAAATACGCATTCCAAAAATACCCGTGTGGTCACTTCGGGCGGGATGAACCGGATTTTGCAGGAAGATGTCAACCGCCTGACCGATGACGCCCACAAATCATTCAGGGTACCTGCCGGCCATACGGTTATTCATACTCTCCCCAGGGATTTTTATGTGGGTGATGAAAAGGCCTCAGGCACCATTGTAGGAAAAATCGGCAATATGCTGAGCGGTGATTTCAGCTTTATCACCACCAAATCAGAGAACCTGCACTACCTCCTGGAATGCGTTAACCAGGTACCGGCCAAAGGCACCACTTCGGGCTTCCTGAACGTGGAAAATGTTATTCTTAATGGGATAGCCGACAGCTGTTCGCTGCTGAATAACTCGTCAGAAGAGCCTGAAACCAAACGTGACGGGGTGGCCATTGTGAATATCGGCGCCGAGATGACCCAGATCTGTGTTTACCACGGAAACAGCCTGCGCTACCAGTCGGTTATCCCCATAGCCGGTAATACCATTAACCATGACCTGGAAAAGGCCTTCGGCATCACTTTCCAGGAAGCTGAATTATTGAAAAAAGTCTGTGGCAGCATTCCTCCCTCCCTTACCGAAGAATCTCCGGTGATTGTGATAGAGCGCAAATTCGGTATGCCGGCCAAAGAGGTTTACCTCAAAAATGCCGTGACCGTGGCCGAATGGCGCTTACGGGAAATTGCAGCGCTGGTTAGTGCCGGGCTGACCAAATCAGGGTACAAAGCCCACCTGCTGAACGGGATCATCCTTACCGGAGGTACCTCGCTGTACATGAATATTGCCGGGCTCTTCTCCCAGGTGTGTAAAAACGTGATTGTACGCCCTACCCTGTTTAATACCGCCATTGATTTTAACGGGTTTGAGCAGCTACGGAGCCCCAAATACTCTACCCTGCTGGGCCTTATTACCGCTCCGGCTTTTCCGTTTGACCGGCGGGTAGATAACCGTATCCTCACGCCGCGGCCGATCGTGAATATGCATCCGCAGCCGAAAGAGGAACCGGCACCCATGGCCGAGACCGAAAAAACTACAGGGATATTCAGCTTTATGGGCGGCATATTCCGCAAACCTACCAATGACCTGAATGATGACTATAACGTGCAAAATGTAAAATGATATTCGAACCTAACTACGAAATACAGCTGAAGTCCGGCCTCGATAAAATTATTAAGGTCATCGGCGTGGGCGGTGCAGGATGCAATGCCATGCTTAATATGTATAACCAGGGCATGCGCGATGTGGACTTCGTGGCCTGCAATACGGATCAGCAGGTGCTGAACCAGTTCCCGGATGATGTGGTGAAGATCCAGCTGGGAGCGGAACTGACCAAAGGCCTGGGCGCCGGCACCCACTGGGAAGTGGGCCGCGATGCCGCACTGGAAAGTGAAGAGGCTATCCGCGGAGTAATGGGTGCTCCTACCGAGATGGTCTTTATTACGGCAGGCATGGGCGGGGGTACCGGTACCGGTGCCGCACCTGAAATAGCCCGGGTGGCCCGTGAACTCGGACGCCTGACCATTGGAGTGGTCACTGACCCCTTCCGGCATGAAGGTACGCACAAGCTGGAGCAGGCCCTGAACGGAATAGAGAAGCTGAAAGAATACTGCGACACCGTTCTGATCATCAAAAACGATCGCCTGGCCGATATGTTTGCCGATATGGATATTGAAACCGCCTACAAGATGGCAGACGAAGTGCTGGCCGGCGGTGTAAGGAGCATTGCCGAGCTGATCACCCGGCCGGGCATTATTAACCTCGACTTTGCCGATGTAAAAACCGTGCTGGGCGATGCCGGGCATGCCGTGATGGGCACGGCTGAAGCCTCCGGCCCGGAAAGAGCCTTCCAGGCTATTGAGAAAGCCCTGAGCTCCCCGCTGCTCGAAAACAGCAATATCCGCGGTGCCAAGCGTATCCTGGTTTCCATGGCTTATTCAGACGAGCTGCCCGAATATAAGATCAAAATGTCTGACCAGTCCAAGATCATGGATTTTGTGGAGACCCAGATCCGGTCTCAGGCACAGATATTCAAGCATGGCTACGCCGTAGACCGCAGCCTCAAAGATAAAATCCGGGTTACCATTGTAGCGGCCAAATTTGAGAACGTGGAGCCGCAGCCGCAACCCGTAAGAAATGTGGCGCAGGAAGAAACACGGCTGGGAAAAGGCACCGGTGCCCTCATCCCTGAAAAGTCCCGGAAAGCTGCTCCCAAAGTAGCACCCGGACAGATCGATCTTTTTGCAGCTGACAGCAAGCTGACCCGCTTATACGACGAGTTTGTGCAGGAAACACCTGATTATGATATCATCCGGGCCAATCCTTCCTATCAGCGCTTACAGGCCAATTTACTCGACGAAAGTGAGATTGAGGCCCGGGCGCCCGGAAAAGTCAAACTGAAAGAATTGTATGATAACCTGGTCAGCCAGAACCTGATCAGCTAAACGAATTTCCCCTTAAGCTCTTCAAATGCCTTAAGGGGTTTTTCATTTTTATACAATACATCCCAGGCAAATTTCACAATGGGCAGGTCTACCCGGTGCACCTCGTTGATCCGCTGGATACATTCGGTGGCATAATACCCTTCAGCAATCATCTTCAGTTCTACCTGGGCCGCTTTTACCGAGTACCCCCGGCCAATCATATTGCCGAAGGTGCGGTTCCGGCTGAACTGGCTGTAGCAGGTCACCAGCAGGTCACCCAGGTAGGCCGAGACATTCACGTTCCGCTGCAGGGGGCTTACCGTATCCAGGAAGCGTTCAATCTCAATAATGGCATTGGAGACCATCACGGCCTGGAAATTATCTCCTGCCCCTGCCCCATGGGCAATTCCGCAAGACATGGCTACAATATTCTTCATCACCGCGGCGTATTCCACCCCGTGGATATCGGTCAGAAAGGAGGTCTTCACAAAGCGGCAGGAGAGCATCCGGGAAAAGCTCTCCGCCGTTTCAGTCCCGGAAGAAGCTATGGTAATGTAGGAATATTTCTCCAGGGCAATCTCCTCCGCATGGCAGGGCCCTGCTATGGCCCCGATATGGTCCGGTAAAACCCCGAAATTCTCCGAAAACCAGTCGGTCACCAGCTGGCTGGTGCTGGGGATGATCCCTTTTACACCTGAAATCACTTTTTTCCCCGAAAACCAGGCGGGATCAGCCTCTTTCAATGCCTCTTCCACAAAGGCGGAAGGCACCGCCAGGATCACCCAGTCTGTGCCCTTTAACGCATCTTTCAGGTTTGTATAAGGCTTTACTTTGGAAGGATGCAGCTCCACACTGCTGAGATAATGCAGGTTATGATGGAATTTCCGGATGTGGGCCACGGCATCAGCATCCCGCATCCACCATTTCACTTTGACGTTGTTTTCCGTCAGGATTTTAATAAGGGCGGTGGCCCAGCTTCCTCCCCCGATGACCGCTACCTGCTTTGAAAATATCATAGTCTGCTTTTCACTTCCCCAAATCTAAGCTATTAACACTTTGTTAGCAAAACCTTTTGACCTTATCTCCATCTAATAAGCAAAACCTAAACAATTACGGCAATGAAAAAGTGGATAGCATTCGTGGTAATATTCTTCGCCGCCATTTCAGTGAAAGCGCAATACATAGACGGACCGGACAGGTACTTCTATGATGAAGAATTCGACTGGCGTTGGGATGTACGGGTCAGGATTTCCGACGGTATCCGTTCAGGATACCTGACTAACCGGGAAGCTAACCGCCTGTACAGGAGACTGGAAAATATAGAACGTAAAGAATGGGCGTTTCAATCTGACGGCTACTACAGCCCGTGGGAGCAGGATGAGATCTGGATGGACGTGGTAGACCTGAACCGGGCCATCGGCCTGGAGCTGTCTGACTGGGACAGAAGATACTACGGCTATACCGGGGTGGTGATCACCGGCCCGCTGCGCTGGTACTTCGGCCCTTCGTACGACTTCTACCGTTTTGACAAACGGGGATACGGCAGCATCCGGGTGGGTTATGTTCCCAGAAACTACTATCCCGTAAAGCATGTATATTACACCCACAGGAACAATTACACTTCGCACTGGAGCAACCGTCCTTCACGGACCGTTACTTCTTCAAGGAGTAGTTCAGGTTCCAGGGGATATTCCGAAAGAAGTGTGCAGTCATCGCGGTCCGCTACTCCGGACAGAGCGTCTACTTCAGGAAGAGCTACACGGTCTTCCGCTCCTGAAAGAAGTGCCACTTCCGGCAGGATAGAGTCTTCCAGGTCTTCTGCTCCTGAAAGAAGTGCCTCATCGGGCAGAGTAGAATCTTCCAGATCTTCCGCTCCTGAAAGAAGTGCCTCATCGGGCCGGGTAGAATCTTCGAGGTCCTCTGCTCCTGAAAGAAGTGCTTCATCGGGCCGGGTAGGATCTTCACGCCCTTCTTCTGAAAGAGCCACTCCTTCTGCCGGCAGAACCGGTAGCACAGAGCGCGCTAAAAGCGCGGTAGAAAGCAGAAGCAGTTCCAGGAGCTCAGGGGTTACCCCTTCTAACCGCTCCTCGCGTTCGGAAGGCAGCTCATCGGGCCGGAGCTCTTCAAAAAGCTCTGGTAGCCGCAGCAGAGATTAAAGAAGTGAAGTAGTGATTAGAATATTTAATATTCACGTGCCCTTCGACAAGCTCAGGGACGCCTAGTCAGGGTGACAATGGTAACCCATGAGCTACCTACTGTCACCCCGAGCTTGCGAAGGGCACGTGAGTTACTTTGCACTAACACCTGATCAATACCGCGGCTGCTCAATCACCCCCAAAAATACCGGGGCATCACCGCTCATCAGTGCCCCGCCCACGTTGGGATACAGGGTGTAACGGTCCAGCTCGGAAAGGGGAAGCCAGACAATTTCTTCGGCTTTCGTTTCGGCAGGATTAATACGGGGTTCCCCGGTAAAACCAGGGCATTCAAAAATAAAATGGATAGTATTTTCTCCTTCATAAAATACTTCCGCCACGTGCATGACCTCTCCGGGTGCGCCATCCATACCCAGTTCCTCCTTCAGTTCACGTATAAGCGCCGGTTTCAGCTCCTCTCCGAACTCCAGGTTGCCACCGGGCAGGGCATAGATAATTCCACCCGGATAGGTATATTTTAAAGTGAGGATCCGGTGATTATGAATGATACACGCGCCGGGTCTTATTTTCATTTCCACTGGTTAAAATTGTATCCTATTCCCAGCATGGTCCGGAACAGCCCGGCATCCATCTGTCTTACGGCATAGGGTGAAATTTCAAAGGCGATATGCAGCTTTTTGAACTTATCAAAAGGACGAACCTTCACTCCCGCATTCATAAAGTAGCCTTCTACGGGGTTATAATTATTAAACATATTATAGAAATTCAGCTTGAGCCCTACTCCGGTATAATAGTCGGCCCGGGGGGTGCTGTATACAGTAAACTGCGGGGAGATCTCTCCTGTCACCGAGGTAAAATAAGAATTGGTAAAAATGCGGAAATCAGCCCAGAACAGATTATTGGGGTTGGAGCTCACCCCCAGTACCGAATTAAAGGGATAATAAACCACACTTTGTGCAGAGGCTTTTCCCGGCAAAATCAGGCTTAAAGCCAGGAATAGTGTGCCGAAAAACTTACTGAAAGTTTGTAGCGGAAATCGGTTCATGTGTATTTGACTCAATGATAGTATTAATTTTTTCTATTACTTTAAGGAAAGTATCCAGCTCATCTTTAGAAATGGTCTTCATTAACCGTTCATTGAACTCCAATACTCCTGCACGGGCAAAATTACGCTTTTCTTTGCCAATATCCGTCAAAAAAACATTCACAAATCGTTTGTCATTCGGGTCGGTCTCCCGGTAAATCCACCCTTTCTCTTCCAGCGATTTCAGCATGCGGGTAAGGCTTCGGGCTTCCATCCCGATCTGCGGGCCTATTTTAGTGGCAGGCGTGCCATTTTCAATATCAATATTCAATAACACATAGCCTATAGACATGGTCATATCCTCGGCTGCCGCATAAATATTATACATCCGGGAAATGGCGTGCCATACCCATTTTATATGGAAATCGAGCGTTTTGTCCTTTTTCATTTTGGTAAAATTTCTCAAAACTACTCATTCTTTGATCGTATGCAAGCATACTACCAAAAATGTTCCGTTCCAGCGGCGCGGGAGGCGTTTTTTCTCACAGAGTTTTTTTCTCACAGATCGCACAGATAAGCACAGATTTTTTATTTTTTAACTGTGCGATTCCATCTGGCAACTGCTTTTTCAGCATGTGCCACAGGTATTATAGCCGGGCAGAAAATCGAATGGAGTGGCGTACCTACGGCACGCATGGGGGGCATTATCCGGCCATTTATGCTACCAAGCGGTTCTCCCTACGGGAGAGAATACTTCACGGGTAAACATTAGTCTCCCGGCAGGGGACCCTGATGCTCAAAAACACAGACAAAAATAAAATCTGTGCTTATCCGTGTGATCCGTGAGAGATAAGCACGGGTAAACATTAGTCTCCCGGCAGGGAACCCTGATGCTCAAAAACACAAACAAAAATAAAATCTGTGCTTATCCGTGTGATCCGTGAGAGATAAGCACGGGTAAACATTAGTCTCCCGGCAGGGGGACCCTGATGCTCAAAAACACAGACAAAAATAAAATCTGTGCTTATCCGTGTGATCCGTGAGAGATAAGCAGGCGTTTATTTCTGCTCACAGATCGCACAGATTTCCACAGATTTTTTATTTTTATCTGTGGAGATCTGTGAGAAAAAAAACTCTGCGAGAAAAAATCAGAAGAGTTTTATCGTGTCATTAAAGAGCACGTAAATCATCAGTGCCAGCAGGATGAAAGTACCCACCTGCTGCGTTCTTTCCATGAATTTTTCGGAAGGGGCCCGGCCGGCAATCATCTCATACAGCAGCATGAGCACATGGCCGCCGTCAAGCGCCGGAATAGGAAGGGCATTCATAAAGGCCAGCGCCATAGAGAGCATACCTGTCAGTATCCAGAATTTTTCCCAGTCCCAGGCCGGTGAAAACATCTGCGCCAGGCCTACGGGGCCCGTAAGGGCATTCTGAGGAGAGATATGTCCCTTGAAGATCCGGGCAAAGCCGTTGATCTGTTGCGGAATAATATTCAGGGCTTCCTTTGAGCCTGTCATGATAGCCTCTCCCAGTGAGAACTCCGATTTGGTCACATTCAAAAGCGGGGTCATGGTAAACCCTATGGTAGAGTCGGTATTAACGGTAGGATTAATAGTCAGCGGGGTACCGTTTCTCAACAGGCCCAGCTCCACTTTTTTCCCGGCATTGGCTTTTAATCTCGGGGTAAACTCCTGGTAATATTTCACCGGTTCGCCATTCAGGCTTACGATCTTATCGCCTACCCGCAAGCCGGATTTTTCCGCCGGGCCACCCTTACTGACCGCATACACGTCAAACTCAAAAAGGGGCGAGATAAACATTTTTTTCTTCGCCACATCATTGATCAGCTCATTGGGGATAAAGATATCCAGGGTTTGCGAATCGCGCTGCACCGTGAAGGTGGTATTTTCATTCACAATGGCGGCGGTGATATCGCTGTAATTCTTATAGTCGTGCCCGTTGATCTTAATGATCTTATCACCGGTTTTCAGCCCTATTTTTTCCGCCATCGGGTAGGCATAAATCCCGGCTTTGTTCAGCTCTTCCTTGGCGTAATCCGTATCTCCCCACACGTATTTTACGCCGGAATAGATCATCATTCCCAGGATCACGTTCACGATGATACCGCCCAGCATCACAAAGAGTCTTTGCCAGGCCGGTTTGGAACGGAACTCCCAGGGCTGAGGCTCGGAGGCCAGCTGGGAGGCATCTTTGGTTTCATCCACCATACCCGCAATATCCACGTACCCGCCCAGGGGGAACCAGCCCAGGCCGTATTCGGTATCTCCTACCTTCTTTTTCCAGAGGGAAAAATTAAGTACATTGGGAAGCGGAAAGAGGAAATCGAAGAAAATATAAAATTTATTGACCCTGATCTTAAAGATCCTTGCAAAAAGAAAGTGTCCGAACTCGTGCAGACCTACCAGAATAGTCAGCGCCAGCAAAAGCTGGGCCGCCATAATTAATCCATTCATATATTTTTAGTAAACGCTACAAGAAACTTAACGCCGTTTCTTTTAATAAAATTCACAAAACTAAAAAACACCCATCTGATAACGGGTGTTTCTTATCTGTTTTACAAAAGTACGCAAATTATTCGGGCTTTGACAAACTGGCCCCGATAAACTCCCGGTTCAGGCGGGCAATATTGTCCAGTGAGATCTCTTTAGGGCATTCTGCCGAGCACGCTCCGGTATTGGTACATGAGCCAAAACCTTCTGCATCCATCTGCGCTACCATATTAAGCGCCCGGGTTTGTCTTTCGGGCTCTCCCTGCGGCAGCAAAGCCAGCTGCGAAACCTTGGCTGAAACAAACAGCATGGCCGAAGCATTTTTACAGGCCGCCACGCAGGCCCCGCAACCGATACAGGCCGCCGCCGCAAACGCAAGGTCAGCTTTGTCCTTACCGATAGGCAGGTTATTGGCATCCTGGGCGTTTCCGGTATTTACGGAAACGTATCCGCCCGAGGCAATGATGCGGTCAAAGGCCGTACGGTCTACCACCAGGTCTTTAATCACCGGGAAAGCCGTGGCCCTCCAGGGTTCTACCACAATGGTGTCACCGTCTTTAAAGCTCCGCATGTGCAGCTGGCAGGTGGTTACCCCCTCCAGCGGGCCGTGCGGCCGGCCATTGATATACATGGAGCACATGCCGCAGATTCCCTCCCGGCAGTCGTGGTCAAACGCAATGGGCTCTTTATTCTCATGGATCAGCTCCTCATTCAGCACGTCAAACATCTCCAGGAAGGACATATCCGGCGAAACATTCTCTACTGTGTAGTCTTCCAAGCGTCCCTTAGTTCCGGCATTTTTTTGTTTCCAGACTTTCAGGTGTATGGTCATATTCTCGTTACTCATTGTACTACGATAGTTTAGATTATTTATAATTACGCTGGGCTATTTTGATGTTCTCGTACACCAGCTCTTCCTTATGGAGCGTCCAGTCGCTTTCCTTGTTATATTCCCATGCCGAAACAAACATAAAGTTTTCATCGTCACGTTTAGCTTCACCACCGTCTTCCTGGAATTCTTCCCGGAAGTGTCCGCCGCACGATTCCCTTCTCTCCAGGGCATCAATACACATCAGCTCACCCAGTTCCAGGAAATCAGCTACTCTTCCGGCTTTGTCCAGCTCAGGGTTAAACTCGTCAATATCTCCGGTTACCCGCAGGTCTTTCCAGAACTCTTTCCGCAGCTCACGAATCTCACCGATGGCCTCGGTCAGCCCTTTCTCATTCCGGGCCATCCCGCATTTCTCCCACATGATGTGGCCCAGGCGCTTATGGAACGATTCCGGACTTTGCTTCCCGTTAATGTTCTTCAGCGTTTCCAGGCGTTCTTTCACCTGCTGTTCTGCCGTCACAAAGGCCTCATGATCGGTAGGGATGGCTTTGGTACGGATTTCGCTGGAAAGATAGGCTCCGATGGTGATGGGGATCACAAAATAACCGTCAGAAAGACCCTGCATCAGCGCTGATGCCCCGAGGCGGTTAGCACCGTGATCCGAGAAGTTGGCTTCACCCAGCGCGTACATTCCCGGTACCGTGGTCATCAGGTTATAATCTACCCACAGCCCGCCCATGGTATAATGTACCGCAGGATAAATCTTCATAGGCACCTCGTAAGGGTCTTCTCCGGTGATCTGCTTGTACATATCAAACAGGTTACCGTATTCTTCCTTCACCACTTCCTTACCCAGCCGTACCAGGGTGTCCAGGTCAGGGTTTTCTATGTTCAGACGGGAGGCTTCCGCCCTTCCGTACTTATTGATCAGGTTATAGCGGAAATCCAGGTAAACTGCCTGCTTGGTGATTCCTACCCCGTAACCGGCATCACAGCGCTCTTTAGCGGCTCTTGAAGCAATATCACGGGGTACCAGGTTACCGAAGGCCGGGTATCTTCTTTCCAGGTAGTAATCCCGCTCATCTTCCGGGATATCATTGGCGGCCCGGGTTTCATCTTTTTTCTTGGGCACCCAGATCCGGCCGTCGTTCCGCAGCGACTCTGACATCAGGGTCAGCTTCGACTGGTGGTCACCCGATACCGGGATACACGTAGGGTGAATCTGCGTAAAGCAGGGGTTCCCGAAAAATGCGCCTCTTTTATGGGCTTTCCATGCTGCAGTCACGTTACTGCCCATGGCATTGGTAGAAAGGTAAAATACGTTTCCGTAGCCTCCGGTACACAGTAGCACGGCATGGCCGAAATAACGCTCCAGCTTACCGGTGGTGAGGTTACGGGCAATGATGCCGCGGGCCTTTCCGTCAATGATCACCACGTCCAGCATTTCATGACGGGAGTACATCTTCACGGCCCCCAGACCCACCTGGCGCTCCAGGGCCGAATAAGCCCCCAGCAGCAGCTGCTGACCGGTTTGCCCGGCAGCATAAAAGGTTCTTTTTACCTGTGTACCTCCGAAAGACCGGTTTTTCAGCATTCCGCCGTAATCGCGTGCAAAAGGTACTCCCTGTGCCACGCACTGGTCAATGATATTGGCCGAAACCTCTGCCAGGCGGTGCACATTGGCCTCCCTGGAACGGTAGTCGCCCCCTTTCACGGTATCGTAAAACAAACGGTACACCGAGTCACCGTCGTTCTGGTAATTTTTAGCGGCGTTGATCCCGCCCTGGGCAGCGATAGAGTGCGCCCGACGCGGAGAATCCTGAAAACAGAAGGCTTTTACCTGGTAGCCCATTTCGGCCAGTGAGGCCGCGGCAGAAGCTCCTGCAAGCCCTGTACCTACTACAATAATCTCCAGGTTTCTTTTGTTGGCCGGGTTAACGAGAGAGGTGGTCGACTTGTATTTCGTCCATTTCTCGGCTATCGATCCCTGAGGTATTTTTGCATCCAGTTTTGAAGATGTCATATCTGAAACGAATGATTATTTAAAGAAATAGAAATAAAGCGGCATGGCTGCGTACCCTATGGGAATCAGTATACCGAAAACCCATACGCTGATCCCTTTGATCAGGGGGGTGTACTTGGAATGTCTCAGACCCAGCGACTGGAAGGCACTCTGAAAACCGTGCACCAGGTGGAAAGCCAGCGCAAACATGGCCAGAACGTAAAAAAGAACCAGGCCGATGTTCTGGAAAGCATACGAAACCACCTTGTAAAGATCTTTCACGATCACCGTACGTGTACCGGCCTCCTCATTAAAGGTTTCCACCATTTTCACGTCCTGCGTATAACCTGCATCCATGTCAGAGGCCGTGATCACCCCGGTGCTTACCTGCTCGGTATACTGCACGTAAGGCAGGTTCTCATAATGGAATTTGTACCAGAAGTCGCTCATATGCACCACGATATACACCAGGAGGATAGTACCCAGGATGGCCATGTTCCTGCTGTAGGGAGACGACTGGTTCCGGGTGACCGCGTAACCTACTGGCCTTGCCTGGCGATTTTTATAGGTAATGTACAATCCCCAGAAAGCATGAAACAGGATAAGAAAGTAGTTCACGTACGAGACCACCTTAATTACGGGAAACGTGGTCATAAAAACAGCGTAAGTGTTGAAGGCGTAACCGTCATCGTGTTTAAACAACTGAAAGTTACCGGAAAGGTGTACTACAAGAAAGGTACACAAAAATAAACCTGTAAGTGCCATCAGTACTTTTTTACCGATAGAACTTGTAAGGGTTTTGATTAACCAGGACATAATGAATGTTTTAAAGTAGAGCTAAAATACTTAGAATAATCCAATTACTTATAGAGTCTCAAAGCTAGCGGATTATTGTTTTAGAATCAATCTAAATTCGGGGAAGATGAGTATCCTCCCCTTAGTTGATGATGTCAAAACCACAGTACGGCCGCAATACCTCCGGTATAACAATCCCTTCCGGCGTCTGGTTGTTCTCCAGGAGGGCCGCCAGGATACGGGGCAGCGCCAGGGCCGAGCCGTTCAAGGTATGCAGCAGCTGCGACTTCCCGTCGACCTTGTACCGCAGCTTCAGGCGGTTGGCCTGGTAGGTTTCAAAGTTGGAAACGGAGCTCACTTCCAGCCAGCGCTCCTGGGCGGCAGAAAATACCTCAAAGTCATAGGTGAGCGCAGAAGTAAAGCTCATGTCGCCTCCGCATAATCTCAGGATACGGTAGGGCAGGTTCAGCTTCTGCAGCAGGCCGCGCACATGCCCCAGCATTTCTTCCAGGGCTGCGTAAGAGTTTTCCGGTGCGGTGATCTGTACGATCTCCACCTTGTCAAACTGGTGCAGGCGGTTCAGGCCGCGCACATGGGCACCCCAGCTTCCGGCCTCTCTCCTGAAGCAGGGCGTATAGCCCGCATGCTTCACCGGGAGGTCGTTTTCAGTAAGGATGACGTCGCGGTACATATTGGTGATAGGCACTTCTGCCGTAGGGATCAGGTAGAGGTCATCAGCCGTGGCATGATACATCTGGCCTTCTTTATCGGGCAGCTGGCCCGTACCAAAGCCTGAGGCAGCATTGATCACCACGGGCGGCTGCACCTCCAGGTAACCGGCCTTATCGGCTTCGTTCAGGAAAAAGTTAATCAGTGCCCGCTGTATTTTTGCTCCCTTTCCTTTATAAAAAGGGAAACCTGCCCCGGTTACTTTATTTCCCAGGTCAAAGTCAATAATATCGTATTTTTTGATCAGCTCCCAGTGCGGAAGGGCTCCCTCACCAAGCGCAGGAACGGTTCCGCCTTTTTCCACTTCTTCGTTTTCTTCGGGCGTTCTTCCTTCCGGCACCGACTCATGCGGCAGGTTCGGAAGCGTCACCATCACCTCCTGCAGGGTTTCTTCTACTTTCTTCAGCGCCGCTTCCAGCTCTTTGGAAACCTCCTTCAGCTCTGCCGTCTGTGATTTCAGCTTTTCCGCCTCTTCCTTTTGCCCGGCTTTCATCAGTCCGCCGATCTCCCTGGCCAGCCCGTTGGCCTGTGCCAGCGTGCTGTCCAGCCGCGACTGGATGTCTTTCCGCTGGTCATCCAGGTCAATAGCCTGGTTCACCACGGTAGACGCATCTTTAAAATATTTTTTCTCCAGGCCTGCTATAGCCTTTGCCCGGTTTTCCCTGATATAGTTTAACTGTAACATAAATGCTATTTTTCAAAGGTAAAAAGCCCTTCATTCAATGCTTCCAGGGCCAGGTTTTTATGCTTGGTATCGACCAGTATCGACACATTGTGCTCTGACGCACCGTAGGAGATCATCCGCACGGGAATATTCCGTAAGGCATCCAGGATACGGAAGGCCACACCTTCTTTATCCGCAAAAAACTGGCCTACCACACAGATGATGGTCTGGTTCCGGTCGTGCTCTTCCAGGTCGGCAAACTGGCTCAGCTCTGCCGAGATTTCCTCCAGGTATTGTGAATTATCAATGGTCACCGCCACAGATACCTCGGAGGTAGTGATCATATCTACCGGTGTTTTATATTTCTCAAATACATCAAATACCTTTTTCAGGAAGCCGTAAGCATTCAGCATACGGGTAGAATGGATATAAATGGCCGTAATATTATCCTTGGCGGCTATAGCCGTAATCTCTGACCCTGCCGAAGTATTGGCCGAGATCAGCGTACCGGGAGCTTCCGGCTCCATGGTATTTTTGAGCCTTACGGGCACCCCCCTCAGCTTGGCCGGAGTAATGGTGCTGGGATGCAGGATTTTCGCCCCGAAGTAGGCCAGCTCTGCCGCCTCTTCAAACGTCAGGTACCGCACCGGGAAGGTACGCTTCACCACCCGCGGGTCATTATTGTGCATGCCGTCAATATCAGTCCAGATCTGGATCTCTTCTGCCGTGAGCGCTCCGCCGATCAGCGAGGCCGTATAATCCGAACCTCCGCGCTTAAGATTATCAATATTCCCTTCCGGGTTCCGGCAGATAAAGCCCTGGGTCACCACAATCCGGTAATTTTCCTTTTCCTGGAGAATGGCCTTCAGACCGGTTTCGATTTCGTTGAAAAGCGGTTCTCCGTCGCTGTCAATTTTCATGAAATCCAGTGCATGAATCAGGGTAACACTATCGCCCTTTTCCATTAAATAAGCCGTAAACAGCTGAGTGGAAAGAATCTCTCCCTCTGCCACCAGTTCTTTGTCCTGCTTCACGGTAAAAGGCTGGTAAGTAGCCAGGTTAGCTATCACGTTAAATTCGGTACTGATGATCTGCCGGCCGCGGTCCAGTCCTTCGGGGGTCTCAAAAAGTTCTTCTATAAAAGCGTGGTAGTGGGCTCTCAGGTCGTCTATCAGGCCGTTAGCCCGGGCCAGGTCTTTTGCCTTCAATGCCTCACCAATCTCCAGGAGGGCATTTGTACTGCCGGAAAGTGCGGAAAGCACCACCAGCTTCCTGCCTTCAGCGGCTGTTACCAGGTCTCTTATTGACTTCATGCGCTCCGGCTTTCCTACCGAAGTACCGCCAAATTTCCAAACTTGCATTGTATATTCCGTTTTAATGTAAACCTAACATTTTTATAGCGGTGATGGCCGCCTCATCGCCTTTATTCCCGTGAATCCCCCCTGCCCTGTCAAGCGCCTGCTGGTGGGTATTGGGCGTCAGCACCCCGAAAATCACCGGCTTATTGTATTTAAGTGACACTTCCGTAAGCCCCTGTGCCACGGCATTATTGATGTAATCATTGTGGCGGGTTTCTCCCTGTATCACACAGCCGATGGCTATGACCGCATCAATATCCGCACGCCGGGCCATAACCTGAGCCCCAAAGCTCAGCTCATAACTGCCCGGAACATTCTTTTTCACGATATTTTCCGCCGGAACACCATATTTTAACAGGGTGTTTACGGCCCCTTCCGCCAGGGCTCCGGTAACCTCTTCGTTCCACTCCGCTACCAGTACCGCAAATCTTTTCTGCGACACATCCGGCAGCCCCTGGGTAGAGAAAATACTTAAATTTTTATCTGCAGATGACATATTTTGGTATAAGTTTTAGAAGTTAGTTATTAGCTATTAGAAGTTAGCCATTAGCTAATAGCTAACAGCTAATTTCTAATAGCCAACTGTTTCCTACGAATAAAAAAGGGATAAACACATGGCTTATCCCTTCGATTTTATCTTTACCTTAATCTCAGTTTCCGCCAAGTTCTGCTTCCAGCTTCGATTTATACTTCTTCGCCAGTACCGATTCAATCGCTGAAGGATATTTTTCAATCAGTGAAGCATATACCTTAACGGCTTCGCTGTTATTCTTCGCTTCCTGGTAGGCATTGCCCAACTTCATCATATAACCGGGTGTAGCGTACTTGTTCGGCTTATAGTCAGCCGCTTTTTTATAATATTTGATGGCGTCATCGTTTTTGCCCAGCTCCAGGTAGCTGTCGCCGATCAGGGTATAAGCCCGGGGCTGAAGCACATCGTCATCCCCCGAGAACTTCTCCAGGCGTGCTATGGCATCCTCAAACTTCCCTTCTTTCATGAGGGCAATACCCGCATACAGGTTAGCCAGGTTACCGGCTTTGGTGCTGCCGTAGTTATCCGCCACGGAGAGCAGGCCTTCGTTTCCACCCTGTCCTTTCAGTGCCTGGCTGGTAGAATCGGCCTCAAAAGAGTAAACCGCATCAAACAGGGCCGACTGCGCCTCTTTCTCCTGGGTTTTGTTCCAGTAATTATACCCGAAATAACCGGCCAGCACTCCGAAAACAAATCCTATCGCTACCGCTACCAGTTTCCGGTTTTTCTCGAAAAAACTTTCTACTTTAAATACTTCTTTTTTCAGCGCTTCCGAATCTTCTATGATCTCAATACCTGACTTCTCTTTTTTTGCCATTTTAATTGGGTGTCAAAATTTTGGAGTGCAAATTTATTAAATATATTTAGATTTATTTGTATCCGGAGACAATAATTTGTGGTGACCACATTGCCCTTGGGGACTATATTCTTATTTGATTATCTACCATAAGGCCGTCCCTCCGGGACTTTGTTAATGAGATTCTGTCCTTTTCTACCATAAGGTCGTCCCTCCGGGACTATATTTTTGTTCCTTTTCTGCCGCTTCAGGTTTAGCTCCGAAGGAGCGACCTTATGGTAGAAAACGGGATAGATCCCTCCGTCAAGCTCCGAAGGAGCGGGCCTGTGATCTCTTAAGAATGACATTTTCGCTTCCCCTGACCACGAAGTGGTCATATGTTTATAGCAACCCACGTTCAAACATACCATTCGACCCCGAAGGGGTCGTACCCGGGCGGTCCGCATTTTTCTATAAACATTTGAATCCTTCGGATTCCGTATGGGAAAACAATTCCATTGTCAGGCTTACACAGGGCAATAAACATCTACAAAAAAAGCCGGACCCTCCCGGATCCGGCACATACTGTTATCTTTTTTACTATCTATTCTTTCAGGAAAGGATAATCCGCCTGTACATAGACATCTTCAAATGCTTCTTCGGGTTTAGGAAACGGTGATTCTTCCGCAAATTTCACGGCATCGTCTACCTGCTTCTTCACGCGCTCATCAATGGCATCCAGCTCTTCCTGGGTCACGATCTTATTGGTAAGCATCCGGTCTTTGATCAGTTCAATCGGGTCTCTGAGCTTCCATTCCGCCACTTCTTCCTTGGTACGGTATTTCTGCGGATCTGACATGGAGTGACCACGGTAGCGGTAAGTTTTGAACTCCAGGAAGGTAGGCCCTTCGCCTTTGCGGGCTCTTTCTGCCGCACGTGAAACCGCCTCATGCACGATTTCCACATCCATGGCATCTACGGCTTCCGAAGGGATATCATAGGCTTCTCCGAGGGTGTACAGCTCTCTTACATTAGACGTACGGGCTACAGACGTACCCATGGCATAGCCGTTATTTTCCACCACAAAAATAGTAGGGATCTTCCAGGTCATGGCCATGTTCAGCGCTTCATGGAAGGCTCCCTGGCGAATGGCCCCGTCACCGAAATAACAGATGCACAGGTTATCCGTACCTTTGTATTTTTCTGCAAAACCGATACCGGCTCCCAGCGGAATCTGGGCTCCCACAATACCGTGGCCGCCCATAAAGCCCACCTCTTTATCAAAGATGTGCATGGAGCCGCCTTTTCCTTTGGTAGTACCGGTAACTTTACCGTACAGCTCGGCCATGATTTTAGAAGGGTCGGTACCCAGCGCCAGCGGATGGCCGTGATCACGGTAAGCGGTAATGTATTTATCTCCTTTTTTTAAGGCAGACACCGAGCCCGAAGAACAGGCTTCCTGGCCGATATATAAGTGGCAAAACCCCCTGATTTTCTGCTGGCCGTATAACTGACCCGCTTTTTCTTCAAACTTACGCTGAAGTACCATAGAGTCATACCAGTATAAGTATTGTTCTTTGGAATATTTAACCTTTGCTGCTTCTTTGCTTTTTGCTGCCATAAAAGTAGTTCACTAAAATATTGAGGTACAAAAATAGCGATTCCCCTTATATTTCCATAAAATAAACCACATAGATTTTGACAGAAGCCGGTCGCCCGCGGGCACATCCCCTCTGCAGATTTGAACTTACCACTTAAAATCGCGAATTTTGCACATCATGTACCTTCAGAATCTCCGCTTGTATCATTTCAGGAACTATGAAGACCGCTTTTTCACCTTTTCAGCGGACCTGAACTGTATTGTGGGAAAAAACGGAAGCGGCAAAACCAACCTCCTGGATGCGGTGTATTTCCTGGCACTTTCCAAAAGCTCCATCCATAACCAGGACCTGCTGAGTATCCGGTTTGAAGAAGATTTCTGTGTAGTAGAAGGGGCCTTCCGCGCGGAACGCGACGAGGTAGTGGCCTGCCATCTGCCCCGGCAGGGCAAGAAAACGGTAACGGCAGACGGCAAAGTCTACGAGAAGCTTTCGGAACATATCGGGAAATACCCGGTGGTGCTGATTGCCCCGAACGATACCGACCTGATCCGTGACGGGGCCGAAACGCGACGCAAGCTGTTTGACGGCATCCTTTCACAGCTTTACCCCGATTACCTGCAAACCTACCTGCGCTACAATAAGGCGCTGGACCAGCGCAACGGCCTGCTGAAGCAGTTTGCCGAACAGCAGTTTTCTGACCCCGATCTGCTGAAGATTTATTCGGACCAGCTGATCAGCCTGGGGAAAAAGATATTTGAGGCGAGAAAACGCTTTATGGAAGAATTCACCCCCCTTTTTAAGGCCCATTATACCGAACTTTCCGAAAACCGGGAGGAAGTTACCCTGAATTATCTTTCCGATGCCGGGCGGGATGATTTTGAACAACGCTTCTACTCCGGCACAGACAGGGATCTGGCTGCGCAGCGCACCACCATGGGCATTCATAAAGACGAATATGAGTTCTTAATGAGCGACATGCCGGTGAAGAAATTCGGCTCACAGGGGCAAAGAAAAAGTTATATTATGGCCCTGAAGCTGGCCCAGTTCGACTGCATCTGCCGGGAAAAAGGAATAAAGCCCCTCCTCCTCCTGGACGATATCTTCGATAAGCTGGATGACCGCCGCATCGAACGCCTGATCGCCATGATCCGGGCCGGTTCTTTCGGCCAGGTGTTTATTACGGATGCCCGCCCGGAGCGCACGGAAGAGCTGCTGGGGGAAGGGGTGAATTTTATTAAGTTGTAGTTTTTTAAATGAAAAACTAAAAATTAAAAATTAAGGAAGAATGTACCTTAACCGCAACGGCGGACCGTTTTTAGTTTTTAGTTTTTAGTTTAAATCAGCGCTCTGTCCAGATGCACATATCCCCCATCCACATGAATCAGCTGGCCCGTGGTGTGGCTGGAACGTGAAGAAAGCAGGAATACGGCCATATTGGCGATTTCCTCTATGGTGGTCATGCGTTTTCCCAAAGGAATTTTGCTTTCAATGGCTTTCAGCGTTCCTTCCGGATCCGGGAGGGTTTTTATCCATTTATCATAGAGCGGGGTGTAGCATTCAGCCACCACGATCCCGTTTACACGGATGCCGTATCTCAGCAATTCCACGGCCCACTCGCGGGTGAGGGCATTGCGCGCACCGTTAGCCGCAGCATAGCCGGAGGTATTCCCCTGCCCGGTTTCCGCGGTTTTGGAAGTAATATTGAGAATCGGCCCTTTGGTTTGCTTCAGAGAAGGCAGGGCATGATGGGCCAGCAGGTAGTAATGTACCATATTTTTATGCAAAGAAGCCATAAACGCTTCATAATTACCCGACTCCAGCCCTATGCCGTCATTGGCACCGGCATTGTTTACCAGGCCGTCTATCCGGCCAAAGCGCTCCAGGGTCAGCCGCACGGCTTTCTCACACTCCGCAGGTTCAGAAAGCTCAGCCTCCACGGTAAATCCAAAGCCCCCGGCGGCCATTACTTTCTCCAGGGCGGTTTCGTTGTCGTTCCGGTTTCGTCCTATGATCACCGGGAAAGCCCCCTCCATACTGAGCTGATGAACAATACCCTCCCCGATTCCCTTGGCTCCCCCTGACACCAGGATCACCTTTTCATTTAATTTTAAATTCATATACGGTGCTTCTTATCTAAACAAAAATAGAATAATTCCCTAACTTCGCAAGAAAATTTATGAAATAGCTGTGAGATAACAGAGATTAGATGTTAGATGTTAGATGTTAGATATTAGAAATTAGCTGTTACATAAAGACTAATAGCTGATTTCTAATATCTAATAGCTAACTTCTAATAGCTAACAACTAAATTTACCCATGAAAAAATCTGCCCTCCTAGGCATTTTACTCCTTACGGCCTGTACAGATAAAACGCCTGAAGCGCGCTGTGAAGGGGCTGGTGACTTTGTGATGACGTTAAAAGATGAGCCGGGGCGCGTAATACCCGATAAAAACGGGAAATTTTATATTCACTTCAGTCCTGAGGGTAACCTGCATTACAATCTGCGGGCATATCCCTGTAACCTGGAAAAAGACTTCCGGGCCGATCTGAATGTATTTTTTGACGGGGATTTTTTCGAATCCTTAAAAGATTCTGCAACTGACTACGTGGTGTATATCCGGGACATGGATTACCGGTAAAAAAAAACAGCATTCAAAATGATGCTGTTTTTAAAAATCTATTCAACCTTAAATAAAAAACATATCCACAAAATGCGTGATTCCTTCTTTCCCTTCTTTTCTCTTTCCCTGAATCACATTGCAAAACTAAGGCCATTTTTTTATTGAAAAAGGTATTCGTGCATACTATTTTTCAAAATTCTTGGAAAAGTACAATTTTATATATCTGACTACCAAAAACTTATAGGTCTGGTTGGAATAAATAATAATTTCTGATTGTTGGAGGTCTCCGCAGGGTCTCCCGGCAGGGGACTCTGCGAGGCGGATGGGATACCACTATCACCCTGAGCCTGCGCGGCCCGGCCTGTCGAAGGGCGGACAGGTAATTTGTACATCAAAGAAGTTAACGGAATATATGAGTGCAAACGCCCTTCGACAAGCTCAGGGTGACAGTTGTGACGCATTGGTATCCATTGTCACCCTGAGCCTGTCGAAGGGCGAACGGGCAATTTATGAATAAAAAGAGGTTGGCTGAACCAATTAACTCAAACGCCCTTCGACAAGCTCAGGGTGACAGTTGTGACGCATTGGTTACCATTGTCACCCTGAGCTTGTCGAAGGGCATTTGCATTAATCCTTCCTTATTAAAATCCCTCCTTACACCGGGAAAGACTTACTGATCTCCGTGAAGTCTCTTGACTTCAGTGAAGCACCGCCCACCAGACCACCGTCTACATCCGGCTGGCTGAACAGCTCCTGCGCATTGCCTGCGCCCACGCTTCCGCCATAAAGAATAGAAATTTCTCCGGCAATTTCCGCACCATACTGAGCGGCCAGGTGATCTCTCAGCACTTTGTGCATTTCCTGCGCCTGGGCAGAGGTGGCTGTTACACCGGTACCAATAGCCCAGATGGGCTCATAGGCAATCACCACTTTCTTTATGGTGTCTGCATCCAGGTGGAAGAGGCTGTTCGTGATCTGTCCTTTTACAAAATCAAAATGAATGCCGGCTTCGCGCTGGGCCAGGGTTTCACCGCAGCAGAAAATGGGCGTGAGGCCTTCCGCCAGGATGGCATCGGTTTTTTCAGCGATAAAGGCATCGGTTTCAGTGAAGTATTCCCTCCTTTCCGAATGGCCGATGATCACATACTCCACTCCTACCGACTTCAGCATGGGCACTGATACCTCACCGGTATAGGCACCTGACGCTTTGGGATGGCAGTTCTGCGCGGCCAAAGCCACTTTCGGGGTGTTAATGAGTTTGGAGAAGCTGCTCAGGTAAGGAAAGGGCACTCCCAGCACCACCTGTACATTGGGATGAGTAAGCTCATCCTTCACCATATTCACCACCTCTGATAAAAGGATCTGTCCTTCTTCAAAGGTTTTGTTCATTTTCCAGTTTCCTGCGGCGTATTTTTTTCTCATTCTTCTATAATTACCATGTTATGATATACATTCTGAACGTCATCGTCGTCTTCCAGCTTTTCCAGGAGTTTTTCGATATCGGCAGCTTCTGTTTCGGTTAATTTCTTGGTGTCGGTAGGAATCCGCTCAAAGTCGGCATGCAGCAGCTCGTATCCTTTCTCTTCCAGGTATTTCTGCACGGCACCATAGGAGGTAAATTCTCCGTAAATGTTGATCTGGCCTGTTTCTTCATCCAGGAAAACATCATCTACCCCGAAATCAATCAGGTCCAGCTCCAGTTCTTCCAGGTCAATATGATCTGCCGCCGCAATCTTAAAGATACATTTTCTTTCAAAGATGAAGTCGAGCATACCGTTTGTACCCAGGCTACCGCCGGTTTTGGTAAAATAACTTCTTACGTTAGCCACCGTGCGGTTATTGTTATCAGTGGTACATTCTACCAGTACGGCCACACCGTGCAGCCCGTACCCTTCCAGTACAATCTCTTTATAATCTTCCTGGTCTTTGGATGAGGCACGCTTAATGGCATTGTCCACATTGGTTTTCGGCATGTTAGCCGCCTTGGCATTCTGGATCACGGCCCTCAGGCGGGAGTTGGTAGCCGGGTCCGGCCCTCCTGATTTCACCGCCATCACGATATCCTTACCTATGCGGGTGAAGGTCTTAGCCATTGAGCTCCACCGCTTCATTTTTCGCGCTTTTCTGAATTCAAACGCCCTTCCCATATGAATTATATTATTTGAAGTCGCAAAACTACGGATTTTCTGAAATTAAAAATGAAAAATGAAAAATGAAAAATAAATACTCCCCCCCATAATTTTTCATTTTTAGTTTTTAATTTTTAGTTTTTCACAGCTTCACACACTTCACCCCATACGTCACCTTCCCCACCCTCACCCGTACCACATAAGTGCCGGGGGGCACCTTCAGGCTAAGGATCACATCGTGCTGGGCCGGGCGGTATTCCCCTTCCATGAGCTTACCTACTTCGCGGCCATCGGCGGTCACCAGGGTTACCACCACTTTAGCCTGGTAAAACAGGTTCATCCGGAGATAGGCCCAGTCCTGTACCACCGGGTTAGGGAAAATCGAAAACCGGTCGCGCTCCAGGCTGGGTTTCTCACCTACAATGACCTGACCTGTGTCAGGGTCAATAATCACTACCGGCGGATCCGGCAGCCTGGGCAGGGTAGGATCTTTTTTGGTTTGCTTCAGGAAACCCGTCTCATTGATATAATTGAATTTTTCACCGAAAACCGCTCCTCCGAAATCGGTGGATTTCCCGAACCAGGTAGTAATCAGCTCAAAGTAAATACTTCTGAAATCCGTAGAATACGTATGGTTAAACCCGTCAAACAGGGGAAAATACCCGAAATATTCACCGATGATCTCGCCGCGTACACCGGTTCCGAAGCTGAACATAATGCTGGCGGTGCCGTGGTCGGTACCGGCGCTCCCGTTTTCGTAAGGCCGCCGCCCGAACTCCGATGCCGTTATCCCCACCACCTTCTTATCGTGGCCCAGCTGCTCAATATCCGACTGGAAGGCGCTGATGGCTTCCGAAAGCTCTTTCAGAAGCCGGGCATGGGTGCCTTCCAACCCGCCCTGGTTAGCGTGGGTATCGTAACCTACCTGCTCCACAAAATACACCTTGGTTTTCAGCCCGCCGTCTATCAGCCGGGCTACCAGCTTCAGCTGCTGGGAAAGGGTACCGCTGGCATACTTTTCTATGTTCTTCCCTGAATCATAGGCCCGTTTGATCACCTGCGAATATGCCTGCACCTCTACCCCTACATTATTGACATAATCAAATTCATTTTTGTAGTATTCACTGGCCTCCATGGCTATCCTGTTCCCTTCCACCATCTGGCCCTGGTAGTACATATCTTCTGCACTTTCCAGCACGATCGACTTTTCACCGCTTTCGCCCAGGAACATGAGAGAGGGCGTTTTGCCCACCTGGATACAATAAGGGCTCTCGGGCTTGGGCTCATTGGAGAAGGTATCAAAATACCGCCCCAGCCAGCCGGTAGGCAAAGGCTGCGAGGTGCTGGAAGGGACGATCCCGCTCAGCCAGATGTCTGTAGACCTGAAATGGGAGAAGTCGGGATTGGGGTAGCCCAGGCCGCTCAATACCCCCAGCTTTCCCTCGTTAAACATGCCCAGCATCCCGCCTTTCACTCCCTGGGTCAGTGAAGGGTGCATGGCCAGGCCTTTTTCTTTGCTGATAGGGCTAACTGACTTCTGAGGAATATGAAGTGAAGGCCGGAACTGGTTATAATACATATCCCACTCATAGGGAGTAATGGTATTCATGCCGTCATTACCTCCGAAAAGCTGCACCACCACCACAATGTTATCATTCTCATTCTGGAAAGAGGCCGGCTGAAAAGCGCTTAGCTCCATCTTATCGAGCTTCAGGGTAGATACCACCCCCAGGCCCATGGCTGAATTCTTTATAAAGCTTCTTCTTCTCATATCATCTGCACTTATGAAAGGTAAAACTCCGGCGCCTTAATCACCTGATCCATCAGTTTTCTCACCCGTTGTCCTGCCCCGTTTTTATCATTCCTGACCGAGCTCCACTCTGCCTGAGAAGCGGCCAGCAGAGAGGCATATTCCCTGAACCGTTCTGCACTTACCGGGCGGCCGAAAAAGGTTTCCAGGATACGTGAGGTGAGCCGGTCGCGATCGCCGGTGTTGTCTATGCCCTCCGCCCATGCCGCAAATTCAGCAGGAGAAGTATTAAAACTTAAAATCCCGTCCAGGAAAAAGATAGTGGTAGGCAGGCTCTTGGTAGAAACCCAGCTCCGGTAGCCTTTCCAGCCGCTTACATTGGGCGGGTTAAAGAGCTCCATTCCCAGCTCTGACATCATATTACGGGCATACATGTCAATATATTTAAAGTGGCTGACCATACCTGCAATGGTTTCTGCGGGCGACTTTAACTGGATGCCGGTATTCTTTTCATCAAAAAAGTGTTTGCTTTTCAGCATCATTTTCAATACCGGCATAAATTCAAACCCGCCGGCTACCAGCTTTGAAGCCAGATCATTGATCAGTGCTTCATCCGTCACATTCGGGTTGGCATACACAAAATACCGGTAGAATTTACGCATCATAAATTGAGCTGCCACCGTTCCCTTTTTGTTCAGGATCACCTGGATCAGCTTCTTTACAGAATTAGTGTATACATTCTCCTGGGTTACCTCATAATTCACCGTGAAGCTTTCATCAAAAAAGCGTTTGGTATTTTTATCAAAATCGTTGGGATTGAAATAGCCCCGGTTGGGGGTGGTGCTTTCATCGGCAAAGTATTTCACCTTCCAGCCTGTCAGGATTTTGGCCGCCGCTTTCACATCAGCTTCCGTGTAATTCCCCACTCCCAGAGAGTAGAGCTCCAGCAGTTCCCGGGCGTAATTCTCATTGGGTGCCTCACTGACATTATCATTGCCGTTTAGGTATACCAGCATGGCACCGTCAATGGTGATTTTTTCCAGCAGCGTGTAAAAATTACCGGCAAAATTTTTCCGGAACAGATCGTTCTGGAGATACATGGGGATGGCCGGGATAGTTACGCAGTTGGCGTATTGGGTAGTGAGATGCCCGTGCCAGAACAAAACCAGCTTTTCCAGGATGCTCTCCCTGTTATTTTTCATCTGGGTTACCCACCAGGCCCCCAGTTCCCAGTTATAATCGCCCGAATGTTTATTGAATTTCTGCGCCTCTTCTTCTTTCCTGTTCCCTGAGAGGTTATTGGGGTTATAGATCACGTCATTCACAAAAGGCGGCGGTACAGGACTGGTGCCGGCCTGCGCATTGGCAAAGAGTTCATCTACCACCTCTCCGGCGGTTTTTCCCACATATTTATCAATTACAGAAGGCGACATAGCGAACGTACATCGCTGTAACAGGTGCCTGACTTCCGTTCTGGAGAGAGGAGCTGTGTGTTCTTCCCAACCCGCCTTTACCTCACCACGCTCTGTAACCGAACCCAAAAACCCTCCGAGAAAATCTCTTCTTGATACTACAGACATCTCCAAACAATTAAGGTTACCGACACAAAATAGTGGAAATTTGTTGAGAATGGCAAGACCTCCCCGGAATGTTAATCCGGTTTTAACGTTTCACTACATCCCCCCTTCAAAATGCTTCAAAAGTTTTTCCAGGTCGTCCCGGCTGTTAAAGTTAACGTGATGATCGTTTAAATATTCTTTGAGATTCCTGCTTCCGATGATCTTTGAAACGTTTTTGCGGGTAGCCGGCAGAAACTTCATCTGTTTATCAGACAGGTAAATCTCGGTTCTCTTCTGAAGTGTAAAAAAGTCATTGGCTACAAAATTAAAGCGATGCATGGTTCTCGACTGGTCTACTTTCATGGATTCTACCGCCACGGTATTGACCGATTTCCCCATAGCTCCTTCTTTTTTGATATCTGAAAACGAAAAGTATACCCTGTCGGCCAGTATCTTACCCCCTACCTCAGCTTTCTTCTCCAGGTAGGCCTGGTCATAGTAATATATCTTGTTTTCTACCCGTATTTCCTTTACCATCTCAGGATTGCTGATGGCTAAGGTATCGCCCCGGGCATCTATGAAAAGCATCTCCCTGAACAGGGCATTGTAGTTCATCCGGGCGGCACTCTTTGATCCGTCTTTAAACAGCACGGTTCCTTTGATAAAATCCGGAAATACATATTGCTCCGCGGCCGGAACCACCTCAGCAGGCTTCTGGCCCGGTTCAATGGTATAGACAGTGTCCTGTGCCCGGCAGAAAGCCGTTGCAAGACAGATGAGAATCAGGATATTGCGCATGCCCTTAAGAGTTTATTTCTAACCAAATCTAAGAAAATATCTGGATAAAAAGAAGCTGTATCTTATATTAATATATTTTTTAACCTTTAAACATTTTCAACCATGAAAACAAAATCTGTTTTACTCCTCTCCCTCACTTTGCTCTTCTCTGTGCTGTTTTCCGGATTTGACCAAAAAAGTGTCGCTGCTCCCGAAATCAAAAGTAAAGCAAGTAAATATTTCCCAATATCGATTGATGCCCGGTTCCTCGATGTTTCATGCAGTTTTCCATACAATCCAGGCCCTTACTTTATTACCGCTGAAGTAGAATATCCCTATACAGACTTCAAAGTTGGGGATAGGGCATGGTTCCGTGGTCATCCGGGTCATCCGGGGCTTGGCGATCCCCTAAATGGTCTTTACCAGATTTATGACGAGTTTTCAAACCTTGGGGATACTTTTGAGTTTGTTAATGGTGTTGCAGTAAGTACCGCGGTACCCTGTTAATTTTAAAAGATTTCCAAATGCAAAATCCCCGGATCTTTCGGCCCGGGGATTTTATTTTCTAAGAAACAACTTTATTTTTTCTTCACAAGTACTAAAGCATAAGGTCCTCCGCTAAAGTTTCCTGCGTCAACACCGTAATCCAGCATCAAGGTTACCTTTCCATCGCATGGTGCTACACTACCGCCCGTCTGACCTATTAAGAAAGCCCCTGTGTACGTAGACCATGGCCATGTATAGCTTGAGCCTACAGAGGTTCTTGGGAAACTACTTATGGTGTTATTGATCGGGTTTACCGTTATCACTACCGGAACAGGATCATTCGCTAACGTATAGATAAAAGAGAAGGTGGTTTCACTCAATTTGGTTAACGTTATTATTTCTCCCCCAGCATACTCTTCAAATGCATCCGATACCACTTCAAAGTCACCCTGGAAGATATTGGAATCATAGGCGCAGATCGCTCCAAAACGCGCGAAATAGGAAAAGCCAACCATGTTGGCCACACCCGAAGCCATGCCCACACCAGTTTGCGGAAACCCTTCAAACATACCATCTTTAGTATAGATATTGACGCTGAAGTCATAACTATCACCCAGCTTGGGAGCCTCTCCGAATAAGGCTGTCAGATCAGCCGCTGTAATCTCAAAAGAGGCCGGTAAGGAGGTAACCCCTTCCTTAAACACCTTGGCGCTGGCGTTGCTGGCGTTTTTCCGCACCACCACGTCTACCTTTTCAGGAAGCGGCTGGTCCGCAAAATAAGCGGCGATATCAATCTTGCCCTTGAAACTGGCCAGGTTAGCCACATCGATAGACTGGCTGCCGCCGGCGTTCACGTTCGTAGAGATAGCCGGCACTTTATCGTAGGATACGGTAGGAGAAATCCCGCCCCGGTCACTCGTGCAGGAAGAGACAAGGTAAATCCCGGCCAGCACTATCCATGATGTTATTTTATTAATTCTTTTCATTGTTCATTCAAAATTAAAAATTATAATTACGGCTGCCAGAAAACTTTCGCGTTAGACGGCACTTTCTGAGTGGGCGCGTTACCATTGATATTCAGCTCAGCCTGAGGCCAGGGCAATGAAAGCGGGTAAGGCGTTTGGTTTACCACTGGCACCGGCGCTTGCGGTACCACCTGATGGTTGCCGTTTACCGGCGGCTGCACCTGTCCGCCCGGAGCATGCGCCGGGTTATTCGGATCAAACATCACCGGGTAGCCGGTTCTGCGGTAGTCGGTATAATTATCTACCGGGTTACCGTAGCGCTGAATCCACTTCTGGGTCATGATATGCTCCAGCTTTTTAGCCGGCGAAGCGGCTTCGAAGGCCTCCAGTACTGCCTCTTTATACTCTGTTGCAGCATCGGAAGAGGCCAGCGCGGGTACAGTTTGGTTCACCGGCTTAACATAGGTGCCTACCACCTGGTCTACCTGCGCGAAAGAAGCGTCGAGCGCTTTGCTGAATACGGCTTTCTCGTCACCGTCTACTACACCTGCATTGATGAGTTCGGCTTCCAGGAACAGCCTGTCAGCATACGTAAGCAAACGGGTAGGAGCCGCACCGGTTCCGGCGTTAGCCGGGCTGGTGGCGCCGGTTCCTGAAATACTTCCGCCCAGGCCCTGGTCATACCGGCCGCCGGCAGGGTAAATTCCCATCAGGGTATAGGTATTGCTGTTGGAACCGTCTCTATAAGGTCCCGCTGAACCAAAGACAATGCTGATAAATCCACCATCCCGGTATTCAGTGGGGTTTTCCGACTGTCCGTCTGCCAGCTTCTGGTTGTAGAAGTAGTACGGAATCCTCGGGTCTTCTATCCCGGTGAGGATTCCCTCGTTCCGGCCTTTCAGAATCTCGTAAAACCACGGACTGATCAGGGCGCCTCCCCGCTGGGTAGCGATGTAATCGCCATACGCAGGAGAACGGTCATCGGTAGCGCCAAAAGGTCCGAAAGGCAGCAGAAAGCTCTCTGCCTGGCTGTCGATCAGGCCGGCCGGGTTAGCCAGCAGCGCCGATACTTCCGCTTTCACATCTTTTACCAGTCTTTGCTGGGTCAGCAGTTTCAGCTTGATAGTATTGGCCGCTTTTTTCCAGCGGGTCAGGTTTCCGCCATACATCACATCATCAGCAGCCGGCTTGGAAGGATTAGGGGCCGGATTATCGATATCGGCGATCCCTTCGTTCAGAAGGGTGATCAGCTGGGGGTAAATATCAGCCCCTTTGTCAAATTTAGGCTGGAATACCCCCGTTTTGAACTGGTTGGCCTCCGAAAAGGGTACATCGCCCCAGATATCCACCATTAAGCTGAAGGTATAGGCTTTCAGAATCTTGGCCACACCCACATACGCCAGGCGGCTTTCGGCCGTACCCTGCTCTATGATCACATCCAGGTTAGCCGTGACCTGGAAAATACCATCCCAGCCCAGGCCAGTGCCTGTCATACCGTAACGGTCTCCGGAAATCCGGCCGGTGAGCTGGTGCGTGTACAGTGCCAGGTTATTCCCGATGGTGGTTCCCAGGCAGAAACTACCGCCAATGGTCCTTTCTGCCGCGGTCAGCAGGGTAGATACCGGAACGGCCGTGGGGTCATTAAGGTTCTCATTTACATCCAGGAACTTCTCACAGCTGGTGCTGATGAAAAGTAACGGGGCTGTAATCAGCAGACTTACTATATGTTTAATACGTATCATTTTTCTTATTGAATTAAAGTTAGAATGTAACATTGAGGTTAAATCCATATCTTTTGGTACTTGGCGCCCCGGTGATTTCAACCCCCTGGAGCTGGCCGTTACCCAATGAATTTAATTCCGGGTCTACATTAAGATATTTAGGTACATTCGGAGCCAGATACCACAGGTTTCTTCCGCTGACAGACAGGTGAATGTTAGTCAGTTTCAGCTTCTGAACCCATGCTTTAGGCAGGCTGTAGCCCAATGAAACTTCTCTCAGGCGGTAAACGGTACCGTCAAAGATGCTGTACTCATCGGCACCGTTGGTAGCAAAACTGGTGGATACTCCCCCCCCCGCGAAATACATGTCGTTAGTGGTAATCTGGGTCTGGTTACGCACGGTTTGTCCGTTTACCAGCAGGGGTACGTAGCGCGGCACACCGTCTTCACCGATTGCCTGCACGGGGTTTCCGTAAATCCCTCTTACCACTACGTTGGTTTCGCGGTCTTCAGTATCACGGGTTACCCCTCTACCCAGCATGGAGTTGATATTTTCAGAGTAGAAGTCTCCGCCCTGGGTCCAGTCCCACAAAAAGCTCAGGTCAAATCCTTTGTACGACACGTTATTGGTGATACCCAGTTTAAATTTAGGGTTCGGGTCTCCAATCATCTTTGGTGTACCGGTTTCTTCAAACGGCCAGCCGGTGCTGGCATCGATCAGCAGTTGACCGTCATCGCTTCTGGCGGAGTAAGAACCCCGGAAATACCCGTACGGATAACCCGGCTCAATATAGTTCAGCCATCCCAGCAGGGCTCTGTCCAGGCCGTCGATCAGTTTTTCCACGGTGTTCACGTTTTTAGTGAAAGCACCACGTACTTCCCACGTCACTGTATTGTTTGCCACAGGCTTCACAGAAAGGCCTGCTTCCCACCCGGTATTCCTGATCTCGCCCAGGTTGGTATAGAAGTCGCCGTAACCTGCTGTCCATGGAACGTCAATGGCGTAGATGAGGTTCGTAGAGCGTTTGTCATACCAGGTCAGCTCACCCGCTACGCGGTTTTTGAAGAGTCGGAAGTCGGTACCCATTTCCAGCTCGGTAGTAAATTCCGGTGTCAGGTTCGGGTCATAGGTGGTGCCTCCGCGGGTAGCCCTTGGCTGGCCCAGGAAACCGTTGGCGTTCAGAGAGAACACGTCCTGGCCATTATGCGGGCCGGCGTCATTACCTACTTTGGCGTACCCTACCCGTATTTTACCGTAGTCAAACCAGCTTGACTGAATATTGAACGCATCGGTATAGACCAATGAGGCCGAAGCGCCGGGATAGAAATAGCTGGCGTTTTTGAACGGCAGGGTGGAAGTGATGTCCTGTCTGCCGGTCAGGTTCAGGAAAGCGAAGTTCTTATAGCCCAGGGTCACGTCTCCGAAGAAGCCTACGAGGCGTCTTTTGGTACGGCTATCGGCCAGGAAACGCTTGGTATTGGTGTTCATCAGGTTATATACCCCGTCTACAATAAAGCCTACCCCCTGATGCGCCTGTCTTCTCGACATCCGCTGGTTGATATCGTTCCCCAGTTTGAAATCCAGCGAGAAGTCGCCGTTCAGCTTGGGTGCGAAAGTAGCCACCAGCGTAGACTGGATTTCCTGGAAGCGGTAGTTATCTTCGGTGATTTTTCCGAGTGCGTTATCGGCACTACCATAAGAGGTTTTATCAATTACCTCATCCCTGAAAATACCGGAGTTGTTCACCCCTAAGTTATAGTTCAGGTTGATCCAGCTGTTTACCTGGTAGCTGGCATATGCCCTGGCGGTAATCCTGTCATCGGTGGTTTTGATCACGTTATGATAAGCCGCCCAGATCGGGTTGGTGTACTGGTTATCGTTAAAGCCGATCTGCCGGCCGTCACGCGTAGTGGTAGGATAACCGGCAATGTCCCAGTTCCGGGCCATGGTAAAGGTACGGCCCCAGCCCGTTAAGAAGCTCTGGGTTTGCCCGAAGAAGCCCCCTTTCTGGTTAGCACGGGTATAGCCCAGGTTTCCACCTACAGTCAGTTTTTTGAACTGGGTCTGCCCGCCCACGCTGATGTTATTCCGGATATACGAGGTGTTCATCACATACCCTTCGTGATTCACGTTAGAGAGGGTAGCGTTAAAGGTGGTTTTGCCTTCTCCACCGTTCAGTGAAACTGAGTTTTCATACAGTTTACCGGTATCAAATAAAGCAGACACGTTATTGGGTACCGCCTGGTAAGGGGCCATGCCGTTCGGGAAGAGTTCCGGATAAGAGCTATACATGGTACCCCAGGTAGTAGCCGGGATAGAATCCAGCCCGGACGTAGATTTCCGGATAACGGCTCCGGAGGCATTGTAAATATTTCCCTGGCCGAATTTCGCACCCCAGGATCCGTTCGCACCAATTGCCGCGAAGTTAGCACCCGCGCCATAGGTATTCTGGAAGTCCGGAAGGTCAGCGATTTCCTCAATACTGAAACCGCTTCTGTACGATATGTTCAGCGGCTTGGCACCTTTTTTACCGCTCCCCGATTTGGTAGTGATCAGCAGTACCCCCCTGGAGGCCCGTGAACCGTAAAGCGAAGCCGCGGCCGCGCCTTTCAGGATGTTCACCGACTCGATGTCGTTCGGGTCCAGGTTAGCGAACGCGTTACCGTAAGCTCCACCGCCGGATGCCTGGGAAGAAGTAGTCAGCTGGGTGTTGCTGTAAGGAATACCGTCCACTACGATCAGGGGCTCGGTGTCCAGTCCGAAAGAAGAAATACCCCGAATCTGGATACGGGTAGCCGAGCCCGGTACCCCCTGGGAAGCGCGGATATCCACACCCGGCACTTTACCCTGAAGTCCTTTCAGCAGGTCAGGCTCTGATTTTTGAAGAACGGTGGTAGGATCCACCTTGGATACGGCGTAACCCAGCGCTTTTTGCTCCCGCTGGATACCGAGGGCGGTTACCACTACTTCCGACAGCGAACGCTCGTCAGACAGCAGGGCTACATTAATAATACTCCGGTTACCCACGGCCTCCTCAGCGGTGACCATGCCAATGTAAGTAAATACCAGGGTAGCACCGGAAGCAGCGGTAATCTCATAATTACCGTCTACATTGGTTTGTGTCCCGGTAGTGGTCCCTTTTACCATTACGGTAACACCAGGGACGGACGTCCCGTCATCTGCGGCGGTAACCTTACCTTTTATTACTCTCGTTTGAGCAAACAAAGTGTTAACCGCAAGCAGAAGGAAGCTAAGAAGTAAAGTTTTCCTCATAAGGTTATTAGCTTGAAGAGTTAAGAATTGTTATTAATTCTCAAAACTAGAAAAACTCACTAATAAAAAAAAACTTTGTTTTGGTAAATGTTATTTAACCGGGCGATTCCCTTCCCTATCGGCCATTTTGCCGTATTTTTTTGAATCAAAATTCATACACTGCAGAAAAAAAAAGAGGCGGGAGTAACCCACCTCTCTTCATACGGTAATCTGTTATGTCTTATCTCCACCCTCCATTGGAAGTATTGACCCCGTCTGCTTTGGCTGTGGTGCCAAAAGTATAGAAGTCAGCCATGCCCATGGTCTGCAGAATTGCTGCGGGGATAGGAAGATGCAAAGGAGTACCTTTCTGAAGCAGGTCATTTTTTCTCATCTCAAAGAACTGAAGCCCCATACCCGTAGTAAACATTTCCACATGCCTTTCATGGTGAATGGCCTGGGTGATCTCACCGGGTGTAGCTCCTACAGAGGGCATTTTACCTCTTGTCAGACGGGTTCCGGCGTTAATGATGGCGGCCGCACCTTCCAGATCACCGGTATGCATCCTGGCCTCTGCCCTCAGCATATCATTTTCTGCCAGCGATACGGTAGGTTTAGGGCCCACATTATTCACATATTCCGCATCATAACGCGTAAACCGGTAGCAGGAATAATGATAATAGCCCCTTGCTGCGAGAAAGTCATTGGAAGACAGGTATTCAAAATCGGTCAACAGCCGGTTATCCACCGGGTTGGCAGATTTCGGAGGATAGGGAAAGTCAGGCCGGTCTTCCCAATGCCGGGGCAGGGCCGGATCCATCAGGTGTGCCACGTACATATCCACTCTTCCCCACCCGGTAGCAGTCAGGTAATAGCCTGCCCCGAAGCTCCATCTCACCCCATTATCCATGACCACGTTCCAGTCGGAAGTGATTCCTGCATCGGCATATGCCTTTACCCTGTCCCAGTCTACTTGGGCATTCCCGGCCTTGTTTCTGGGCAGATAGGCCAGGATTCTGGCAGCAGAAGTGTTACAGATTTTAATAAAATCCGTATTGCTGATGTCCGCCTCCGAGCCCATCCAGGTAGCCGGGATGGTAAATGAAGTCCCGGAAAGTGATTTAGCTTCCTCCAGGTAGGCTATTGCTTTGACAGCTACATCCTGGTAAGAAGATGCCCCCTCCAGTGAAGGCTCTGCCGTGGTACTTTCATCCACCAGGTGTGCACGGTCAAAAACCAGTGCCAGGTTTCCGTAGGCAATGCCCTGTATAAAACGGGCAAACGCCAGGGTTCTGTTATTCCCCTGCCCTCCGTCTCCGATCTGTACTCCGCTTTCAATGGCCTTGATGACATTCGAGGCGGAAGCTATAGCCGAATACCAGCGGTCAAAAGAATATTTGGTATAGCCGGCATTGCTGTAGGTTGGCGAATTATTCCAGGCCATATCGCGGGGTTCCCATGACATATCCCGCATCCCGAAGTTTCCCCAGGAACAGGTAGCATGATCGGCTGCAACGCCCAGCATAGGTTCCACACCCCCCGAACTATGCTCTCCGTTGAATACCGAATTGTACAAACCCGAGGCCACGGTTTCCACATCAGCCCCATTGGCATATACCTTGGCAAAGTCAGGGTTATTTTGGTTCGGCACATTCAGGAGATCCTCGTCGCAACCGCAGAGTAGCGCAGACACCAAAGCTACCATAAGAAGTCTATATATTTTTTTCATCCTTTAAGCTCGTTTAATATTATAAGTTAAATCCAAGGGAGAAAGCCACGTTCCGGTAGTTAGGGTTAGCCCCGATGCCGTCTACAGGCTGCCGTACGGTTCCCACTTCCGGGTCATAGCCTGAATAACCTGTAAATGTCATCAGGTTACGGCCCACTACTTTCAGGGTAATTCCTTTGAATGTACCGTTCAAAAAGCCGCTGAGCGCCTTACCGGGAAGGGTATACCCCAGTGCTACTTCCCTGAGCTTCAGATAGGTTCCGTCTTCCACCCAGTACTCGTTGGCAAAGTTGGCATCATACATTCCCGCTGCCCAGTAATCGTAGGCTTTTTTCTGCCCTTCCGGTACACCGGTCATGTCCATTCTCTTACTTACCAGGTTAAACGCCAGACGCTGATCGTTCCCGTTATAAATATCGCCGCCCTGCTTCCAATCCAGTAATACATATAAGGAGAAGTTCTTATAGGCCAATGTATTGGTAATACCCATGTTAAAGTCGGGGTTACCGTCACCGATCTTACCCGTCCAGACGGCCCCGTCCTCCTGGTACAATACGGGCATTTCTGTGATCTTTCCTTCAGTTCCGGCCGGGATGACATACCCTTCACTGTTAACCTGGTAGTCGGCAATGGTCTTTCCTTCCGGAAGCTGGCGGGCCATTTCTTCCAGGGTTCTCACCATCCTGTGACCATAAATGGCACCGTAGGTTTCGCCTTCTCTGATCCGGAACATCTTCTGGTCACCACTGGGGGTCTGATCCACGCCAGATACGTCTCCCAGCCAATAGTCTGAAACCGGCAATTCCGTGATCCGCTGCCGCACCCGTGAGAATACCAGGTTAGTGGTCCATGAGAAGTCTCTCTTCCTGACCCAATTCGCCCCAAGGGTCATTTCAAGGGTATTGGATTTCACGGTACCGGCATTTTGCCATTGGCTGCTGAAACCGTCATTCAGAAACGGAATCAGGGGCACGCTCAGGAACTGGTCACTCGTTAAGGAATGAGCATAAACGGCCTCGAAATTGAACTTTTTCAGAAAGTCTATATTCAGCCCCAGCTCTGTTTCAGCTGTACGGGCCGGCTTTAATGCTGTATTTCCTTTCTGACTGGCAGAAGCTACACCGTTATTCAGGCTGTATACCTCATATTGCCAGTCAAATCTCGGCCGGATACCGGCCGTACCATGGGCTACTCTGATCTTTAATTCATCAATGCCCGGGATAGTCACATCCTGAGATATCCTGTAGGCACCGGATACCCTGTAGTACGGGTTCCAACGTGCATCAGGTCCAAAAAGCGATGATCCATCATAGCGGAACATCCCGTCAAAGAGATATCTGTCTTTCCAGTCCAGACCCAGGATGGCAAAATAATTCTGCGCGCGCTCGTCCTCAACAGAAGAATTGCCACTTGCAATGCTGGCCACGTTCTTAAAGTTTTCTATCCCTGAGATTACAAATTGGGACGCTGATAAATAATTGTATTCATAATGCCGGTTTTCATACAGGTAAGAGAGCTTTGACTTGATATCCAGATCGCCAAACTTATGCCCGAGATTGAAGGTAAACTGGGTGTTATACGTGCTGGTTTCGTCAGTCGACTGGTTAATTGAACCGTTAGTGTAGGCTACTCCGTAAGTTCCTCCCGAAGAGGTCAGGTAGTCTTTCGGGTTAATATTTTCAGACCGGTAATTCTGAACCTCAATTGTCTGGGAAAGATCGAGGTTGATCCATCGGGCAAACTCTATATTCGCGGAATAATTCCCCATCCACCGGCGGGTTTTCCGGGTGGCTTTTTGCTTGTACAGGGCATACAGCGGATTAGTTACTTCTCCGTTAAAATGATTGGCTCTCAGGTTATAAGGCTGACCGTCAAAATTTTCCTGGAACAAATCCACATCTTTTTCCATCCGGCTCACATTATAAAAAACACCGGATGGGGGTTCTACATTCCTGTTGATAAAGAGATTTGTGGCACTTACTCTTAACCATTTCGTAAGGGTTTGGTCAATATTAAACCGGAAGTTCTGTCTTTCATATCCGTCACGCAGCTTAACCACACCTCCCTGTTTGTTGTTCTCAAAAGACAGGAACACGTTGTTGCGTTCGGTTCTGTTGGAAAATGAAATATAGTTCGTATAGCTTAAACCGGTCTGGAATACATCCTCCGCCGGGTTCCTGTAAACCCCGAAAGGATTATCCAGGTAATGATCTGCATCAATGTTCCGGTTTCCGGCAATACCCGAGTTATACCCGGAGCCGGTATATCCTGCCGGATAAGTAACCCCTGCATATTTCGTATATTGCCCCTGCACGGTCTGCCAGTCGGAAGCCAGCGCGTAAGGATGAGACTCCGCCGTTTCCAGCAGGTGCTGAAGGGTCTGAAAACCCACTTCATTGCGCACATTGATCTGTGGTGCGCTGAAACTACCACTTTTACCTCTTTTACTGGTGATGGAAATCACTCCTCCCCCGGCACGCGAACCATACAAGGCAGAAGCTGCCGCACCTTTGATCACCTCCATTGATTCCACATCATCCACATTGATATCGGCCAGGCTGCCATTCATAATGATGCCGTCAATCAGAATCAGCGGTGATGAGCTCACGTTCAAAACGTTATCTCCCCTCAGCAGGAGGTCAACTGACGAACCCGGAGCTCCGGAAGAGGAAGAAGTCTTCAAACCGGCTACTTTACCCGTCAGGGCAGATGAAAGTGAGGTGGCCGGCACCTGTGTCAACTGGTCTGCCGTGACCTTGGTTACCGAGACAGTCATTTTTTTCCTGCTGGTGGCACCGGCAACTCCGGAAACGATGATTTCATCCAGGCTTTTCATGTCGGCAACAAGGGCTGCATTGATCTCCGTCCTGTTCCCCACTACTTCTTCGAGAGACGCGAAACCTATAAATGAAAAAACAAGCGTTTGACCCGGACCTGCACTGATGGAATACTCGCCGTTACTGTCTGTTTGAGAAGCTACGGTAGTCCCTTTGACCTGGACGATGGCCCCCGGGACAACGGATGCGTCGTCAGCCGAGGTAACTTTCCCTTTGATTGTTCTGTTCTGCGCTAACAGCGAACCGGTTATGCACAACAAAATACCAAAGACCAATAGTAATTTTCTCTTCATATTTTTTAGTTATTTAGTTAGAATACTGTGCTATACTATGTAAATAACTTTTGCAGAAAAAGAAAAACTTATTGATTTGCTTTAAAAATACACAAAAAACAAAATATAATACTATAAAATAAATAAATAACAGAATTTAATACCGAATAATTGGAAATTGACAGATGAAAAAGCTGTGAGCTATTAGCCTTTAGCTGTTAGCCTTTAGCTATTAGTTATTAGACGTTAGCACACCGGGCGACGCCCCGCCAACTGCCGATGAATAAGCGGTCCGCCGCCGCGGCTAACAGCTAATAACTAATAGCTAAATGCTAAATGCTAAATGCTAAATGCTAACACCTAAAATTTTATACAGATGAATATACGGCACGGAATTTTATGGATTTTACAGGAGGGGTTGCCGCTTTTGATCATGCAAGGGCATCGCTGACATACTCCGGCTCATACCCTTTCAGCAGCAGGTAAGCCGTCACTTTCTTACGGATTATAAATGGGTCTTTTTCCGGATGTAAACCCGCAGTCTTTTTTTGGGCCAGTTCATGCAGCGTACGAAGATATTCTTCTTCGTCGATCTCGTTTAGGGCATCATCAATACAGCGGGCGGTGATTCCTCTGGCCTTTAGCTCATAAATGATCTTCCGGCGCCCCCATTTCTTCACACGGAATTTACCGCCCGCAAACTGCCGGGCGTAACGGCTCTCATTAATGAAGTTCTCTGTGATCAGCCAGGCAATAATTTCTTCTGATTCTTCACGGCTGATTCCCCAGCTTTTCAGCTTTTCACGAACCTCTGCCTGGGTTCTTTCCTGGTAGATGCAGTAGGAGCAGGCTTTTTTGAGGTGGTCCGTTTGTTTTGGGTCTTTCATGTTTGAGCTGTGAGCTGTGAGCTTAGAGCTATGAGCTCATAGCTCAGCTCTCTCCTTCTTCGGCGGAAACAGCAACGAGGCCACAATACTTACCGCCAGGATACCTACGATCACCAGCAGGGAATGCACATTGGTAAAGCCGATGTCATGCAGCCAGCTGTGCGCCAGCATTTTTACCCCGATAAACGTGAGCAGCACGCCCAGGCCGTATTTCAGGTAGGCAAACATATCAATAATATTCACCAGGAAGAAGAACATGGACCTCAGCCCCATAATGGCAAATACATTGGAGAAGAATACAATGTAAGGATCTTTGGTAATGGAAAAGATAGCCGGTATGGAGTCTACGGCAAAAATCACATCGGTAAAGGCAATCACCAGGATCACCATGAACAGGGGCGTTACGTATAGCTTGTTCTTATCGTATTTATGACGGAAGAAGAAACGGTCAGCTACAAAACGCTCGTATACATTGAAGAAACGGCCCGTTAGCTTCACGGCCGGGTGGTTTTTGGTGTCAATATTTTCTTCTTCATCTTTCCGGAACAGGATACTAAGTCCTGTGTACACCAGGAAAGCCCCGAATACCAGCAGGATCCAGTCGAACTTCTGAATCAGCGCCGCCCCCAGGAAGATGAATACAAAACGCAACACGATAGAGCCCAGAATACCCCATACCAGCACTTTTTTATAGTGCTTGGGCCGGACACCGAAGGAATTAAATATCAGGATAAAGACGAAAATATTATCTACCGAAAGGGAGTATTCTACCAGGTAGCCGGTAATGTACTCCAGCGCCATATTATTCTGGAAGCGGCCCAGGTCTTTTACATAATCACCGGTCAGGTCTATGGCCGGGTAATACTGGTCTTTGATATGCTGAAGATGGGCGGCATCGCTCACATCGTGCACCAGGTAACCGTAATGCCGGAGAAAGAAGTAGAAAGCCACTGCCAGTGAAACCCACACGGCGCTCCAGAAGGCAGCCTCTTTAAATTTTACCACATGTTCTTTCTGCTTGCTGAACGCACCGAGGTCCAGCAGCATCACAAAAATGGTAAACACGGTGAAACCACCAAAAAATATAACTTCGTTGCTCATTGATTATGTATTGATTTGCAAAGATAATGCACAATTGGGAATTGACAATTGACAATGGACAATTGTCAATTGACAATGAAAATTCCCGGTGAATAGTTGTACATTGTCAATTGTCCATTGTCCATTAAAGCACCGATCCGAGGAATTCCGCGATTTCCATTTTTTCCCTGTTTTTTTTGCGCAGGGCTTCCTGCAATATGATTTCGCGGTCTTCGTCTTCCGTATCCAGCTGCTCAATGATCTCCAGGATCTCCTTTTTTATTTTGAGCAGGTGAATCCTGAAGTTGGTGCGGGTGATGATCTCTCCCAGGAAATCACGGTATTCCGGTACAAAAATCTCGTATTTCTCCCAGTGCTTACTCAGCGCATGCTTGGGAGACTCCCAGTCGATCACTAATTCCTGTATCCGGGAATCCGGGTGGGAGATAAAGTAACGGTGGGGTGGCGCTTCTCCGCGCTGGTAAAATTCGTGGTATTGCTGATAGATAGCCTTCAGCGTGGGGTCACTGAGGATTTCTGCACCGGTTTCGGCAAAAATATAATCGGCCAGCACATGGGTCTCGCCTATTTTAGCCTGCCCGTACAGCACCAGGTCTTTCACCAGCGCCTCCTCATCGCGGCTGTCGCTTTTCTGCAGCACCTCCATTTCCACGTTCCGCTGCGGGGGCGCCGGGTTTATTTTTCCGCCGTCGCTTTTCTGCGGTGTACGTAGCTGGCCGGCGGTCAGCTTATTTCCCTCATTGATAAGAATATGCTCATCAATATTCAGTAAACGGGCCACTTCCTGGTAGAAAATCTGCCTTTTCACCGGGTTAGGGATGCGCGTGATAGAAGCCACCAGGCTTTCAATCAGCTCCGCCTTTTTTACGGCATCTTCTCCCACATCGGCCAGGGAGATTTCGGTTTTAAAGCGGATAAAATCTTTCTGGCTCTGCTCCACATAACGGGTAAAAGCCTCGCCTCCCACTTTGCGGATAAAGCTGTCGGGGTCATCGCCTTCGGGGAAAACCACGGCCTTTACATTCAGTCCTTCTTCCAGGATGAGGTCTATGCCCCTCAGGGAGGCTTTGATACCGGCAGAGTCACCGTCATACAGCACGGTGATGTTATCAGTAAACCGGCCTATAAGCCGGATCTGCTCTACGGTCAGGGAGGTTCCTGAGGAGGCCACCACATTCTCAATGCCCGCCTGGTGCAGGGAGATCACATCCGTATACCCTTCTACCAGGAAACAGTTTTCTTTCTGGCGGATGGCATTCTTGGCCTGGTAAATGCCGTAAACAATATGGCTTTTGTGGTAGATCTCGGTTTCGGGAGAGTTGACGTATTTGGGGGCGCGGGCATCGGTTTTCAGGATCCTGGCCCCAAAGGCAATGGGTTTCCCGGCCACATTATGGATGGGGAAGATCACGCGGCCCCGGAAGCGGTCAAGAAACACCCCGTTTTCTTTCACCGAAACCAGCCCGGCCTTGTCCAGCACTTCTGCTGAAAAACCGGCCTTAACGGCTTCCCGGTAGAAATCGTCACGCCCCTCAGGGGCATATCCCAGCCGGAAACGCTCCAGCATGGGTTTGGAGAACCCCCGCTCCCGGAAATAGCTGCCTCCGATGCTCTGTCCCTCTTCCGTATTATTCAATACCTCCCGGAAATACTTTTCAGCAAATTCCGATACGATAAACAGGCTTTCCCTTTCATTCTGTGCGGCCAGCTCGGTATCGGTAAATTCTTTTTCCTTTACTTCTATATTATATTTTTTGGCCAGCCACTTCAGGGCATCCGGGTAAGAAAACCCTTCCAGATCCATGATAAAACGAACCGAGTCGCCCCCTTTGCCACATCCGAAGCACTTGTAGATGCCTTTGGCCGGCGACACGGAAAACGACGGCGTCTTTTCATTATGAAACGGGCAGCACGCGATCAGGTTTGCCCCCCTTTTTTTCAGGTTGACAAACTCGCCCACCACTTCACTGATATCGGCGGCCTGAAGAATCTGGTTAACGGTATCCTGAGGAATCATCCCGTAAAAATACACGCTTTGTGTTTCCTTACCTCATGAGCCGGTTTAAATTAACAGAGATCGTTCCAAAATTTTTCCACAATCCCCCTACTTATCGACAATCGCCCCCCGGTTTACTTTTCGTCTTTTTTTATTGTTTATCTTTGTTCTCTTTTTTAAAACATACATTCCCAATGGGTAAAATTATTTCTATTGTAAACCAGAAAGGCGGAGTGGGAAAAACCACTACAGCTATTAACCTGTCGGCCAGCCTGGCGGTTTTAGATTACAAGATCTTACTGATCGATACCGACCCCCAGGCCAATGCAGGATCAGGTATCGGCGTAGACAGCAAAGAGCAGCATCATAATATTTATACGGCCCTGATCGGCCAGTCAGATATCAAAGACTGTATTGTAAAAACCCAGATTCCTAACCTGGACCTGATTTCCAGCCACATTGACCTGGCGGGTTTTGAGCTGGAGATTGTGAACCAGGTGGCCCGGGAGTATATCCTGAAAGAGATCATCGGTGGCGTGAAAGAAGATTACGACTTTATTTTTATCGACTGCTCCCCTTCCCTGGGCCTGATGGTGATCAACTCCATTGTGGCTTCTGACTCCGTGCTGATCCCCGTACAATGCGAGTATTTTGCCCTGGAGGGAATTGCCAAGCTGCAGAATACCATAGAAATTATCAAAAAGCGCCTGAACCCCGAGCTGATCATGGAAGGATATGTGCTGACCATGTACGACGGGCGGACCAATCTTTCCAAAATGGTGGTAGACGACGTACGCCAGCATTTCGGAGGCCTGTGCTTCCAGACGCTGGTACCCCGTAATGTGAAGCTGGCAGAAGCACCCAGCTACGGTGTTCCTGCCCTGCTGATGTTTTCCGAAGACGGGGAGTTTGACATCTCCTATCTGGAAAACAAAGGCGCAAAAAGTTATATTGACCTCGCTAAAGAGCTTTTAACGAGAAACAATCTTCCTGAAATAAAAGATGGAAAATAAAGGAAAAGGCCTGAACTCCCTTCTCGGCGACTCCGACCTGGTGGTCAAACGCAAGGTGGCCGCCTTTGTGGGAGTAAAGGAAATTGATATCGATAAAATTGCTGCGGGTGGCTCACAGCCCCGCAAGGCTTTTGATGAAGCGGCTCTGAAAGAGCTGGCCGACTCTATTGTAGCCCAGGGGCTGATACAGCCCATTACCGTAAGGGAAACCCCTGATGGTAAGTTTGAGATCATATCAGGGGAACGGCGTTACCGGGCCTCCCAACTGGCCGGGCTGGCCAGGATACCCGCCTATATCCGGGAGGTAGATGATCAGCGCTCGCTGGAAATGGCCCTGATTGAAAACATCCAGCGCGAAAACCTTAACCCGGTGGAAATTGCTCTTTCTTACCGGAGGATGATTGAAGAGCTGGGGTTCCGGCAGGAAGATCTGGGCAACCGGATCGGCAAAAGCCGGTCTAATATCACCAACTACCTGCGCTTACTGAACCTGCCGGCCGATATTCAGACCGGGCTGGTGCTGGGCGTGGTGAGTGTGGGCCAGGTGAGGCCGCTGATCCCGGTTAATGACCCCGCCCTGCAAATGGACATTTACCAGAAAATCCTGGAAGATAACCTCAGCGCCCGCGAGGTAGAGGCCCTGGTGAAGAAAGGAAATGCGTTTGAGGCAGAAGCCAATGAACTGGAGATTCACCGCGAGGATATCCGCATAGAAGAGATGACCCTGAAAGGGAAAACCAAAGTGCCCGTGAAAATCAAGGTACAGGATATTAACAAAGGACAGGTGACCATTAAGTTTTCAGGCAGCGAAGAGCTGGAGGCTATCCTGGAAAAACTCAGTGAATAGTATACGGAAAGGAGGAAGAATCCGTTCACAAATAGACCGGGGGAAAGTTGAATAAATGCCCCGGATTCATTATCTTTGTTAGATTTTTCAGAGCATGGATATATACTTGTCTGCGGCTGCTGAAAGGCAGGCAGATAACTGATAAAAACAACGTATGAGCGAGAACAAGAACAAGGATTATTCAGCAAGTAATATACAGGTATTAGAGGGGCTGGAAGCGGTACGGAAGCGGCCGGCCATGTACATCGGGGACATCGGATTCAAAGGTCTGCACCACCTGATCTGGGAGGTGGTAGATAACTCGATCGATGAAGCCATGGCAGGGTATTGTAACCGGATTGAAACCACGATCAACGAAGACAATTCCATCACCGTAAAAGATAACGGCCGGGGGATTCCTACCGGCTGGCACGAGAAAGAGCAGAAATCTGCCCTGGAAGTGGTATTAACGGTACTGCACGCCGGGGGTAAATTTGACAAGGATTCCTATAAGGTATCCGGCGGTCTCCACGGGGTGGGGGTTTCCTGTGTGAATGCCCTCTCCACGCATCTGCGCGCGGAAGTGCACCAGGACGGAAAGATTTTTGAGCAGGAGTTTTCTATCGGGAAACCGCTGTATGCTGCCCGGGAGATAGGAGTAACCGACTACCGCGGAACCATCATCCACTTTAAGCCGGATGATTCCATCTTCCAGGTAACGGAATATAAATACGAGACCGTGGCCAACCGTCTTCGTGAATTATCTTTCCTGAACAAAGGGATCACCCTGACACTGACCGATAAGCGGGAGCCGGACGAGGAAGGCAAGCCCAAATACGAGGAGTTTCACTCCGAGGGCGGGCTGATTGAGTTTGTGGAATACCTTGACAAAAGCCGGGAACGGCTGATCCCTGTGCCGATGTATATGGAAGGACAGAGAGACGGCGTGCCCGTGGAAGTGTCCCTGATCTACAATACTTCTTATTCAGAAAACGTATCTTCTTTTGTAAACAATATCAATACGCCGGAAGGCGGTACGCACGTATCCGGTTTCCGGATGGCTCTGACCCGTACCCTGAAAGCGTATGCAGAGAAGTCTGGCCTGCTGGCCAAAGAGAAAATTGAGATTTCGGGCGATGACTTCCGGGAAGGGCTGACCGCCGTTATTTCGGTGAAAGTGGCCGAACCCCAGTTTGAGGGGCAGACCAAGTCCAAGCTGGGCAACTCGGAGGTAACCGCCGCCGTGAGCGGATGTGTACAGGAGATGCTGGAAAACTACCTGGAGGAGAACCCGAAAGACGCCAAGACCATTGTAGACAAGGTGATCCTGGCAGCCCGTGCGCGGATTGCCGCCAAAAAGGCCCGGGAAATGGTGCAGCGGAAAAACGTGCTGGTAGGCTCGGGACTTCCCGGTAAGCTGGCCGACTGCTCGGAATCTGACCCTGCCCTGTGCGAGGTGTACCTGGTGGAAGGGGATTCTGCCGGTGGCTCGGCCAAGCAGGGGCGCGACCGGAACTTCCAGGCCATTCTCCCGCTGAGAGGAAAAATCCTGAACGTGGAAAAAGCCCAGGAATACAAGATTTACGAAAACGAGGAGATTAAAAATATCTTTACCGCACTGGGAGTGCAGATGGGTAAAGAAGGAGATGAACGGGCGCTGAACCTGGACAAGCTTCGTTACCATAAGATTATTATCATGACGGATGCCGATATTGACGGCAGCCACATCCGTACCCTGATCCTCACTTTCTTCTACCGGTTTATGCGGGAGATTATTGAGCGGGGATACCTGTACATTGCCCAGCCGCCGCTTTACCTGGTGAAAAAAGGGAAAGATGAGGTATACGCCTGGAACGAAGATCAGCGTTACGCCGCGGTAAAACGCCTGGCGGGCGGTGGCAAAGAAGAAAACGTAGGCGTTCAGCGGTACAAAGGGCTGGGTGAAATGAACCCGGAACAGCTCTGGGAAACGACCATGAACCCGGTTAACCGCACCCTGAAACAGGTGAGCATCGAGTCGGCCGTGGAAGCCGATATGCTGTTCTCCATGCTGATGGGCGATGAAGTGCCGCCGCGCCGGGAATTTATTGAGCGGAATGCGAAGTACGCGAATGTGGATGCGTAACGGAACGCGGGGATAGAACGCAGATGACGCAGATTTTTTATGATTTTATATTCGGTTGCCTGAAATCTTTCGGCAACCGAATTTGTTTTTACAGAGGGGGAAGGACAGAACGCAGGGGTGGAGGACGGAACGCAGATGACGCAGATTTTTATGATGGTCAATAAATAAAAAATCATAAAAATCTGCGTCATTTGCGTTCTATTCTTTGTAAAATATTTTACTTTTTGTAAACTTTTTGAGATTTAAAAAATCATAATCTATTTGTTATAAACAATTTAACTAATAAATTCTGCAAACTTTTTCAAATTTTATTTTTTTAGAATGATTCTATTCTATATATTTGTCTTCAGATAAGCAAGCTTTTGTCTACCCATAAACAAGGCAAACTATCCCTTTTTAATTGTCTCTGTTATTCCCCGCAATAACACGTACCTTAAATCTTCATTTCGTTATGAGCATCTTTGACAAAAGAGTGAATTACAAACCGTTTGAATACCCGGAAATACTGAAATTTACCGAAGCCATCAACAAGGCTTACTGGGTACACAGTGAGGTAGATTTCACGGCAGACATACAGGATTTTCACTCTAACCTGAGCCCGGCAGAAAGAACTGCCATTAAAAACAGCCTGCTGGCCATTGCCCAGATAGAGGTAGCTGTAAAGACCTTTTGGGGCAACCTTTACCAGAATTTCCCGAAACCCGAATTCAACGGCCTGGGTAGCACCTTTGCCGAATGCGAATTCCGCCACTCGGAAGCTTACTCCCGCCTGCTGGAGGTGCTGGGATATAACAACGAGTTCCAGAAGCTGATGGAGATACCGGTGATCCGGGAGCGGGTGGAATACCTTTCGGGCGTACTGGCCCATACCCGCTCCAACGACCGTAAAAAGTACGTGGTTTCCCTGATCCTGTTTACCATCCTGATAGAAAACGTTTCACTTTTCAGCCAGTTTGCCATTATCCTCTCGTTTACCCGGTTCAAGGGCTACATGAAAAATGTCAGCAATATCATTGCCTGGACCTCCGTAGACGAACAGATTCATGCGAACGGCGGAATTTATATTATTAATACCATCCGCGAAGAGTTTCCTGACTTTTTTGATGAGGAGACTACCGCGCTTATTCTTCGCACCGTCAGGGAGTCAATAGAAGTGGAAGGCCGGATCCTGGACTGGATTTTCTCTGACGGCGAGCTGGACATTATCCGCAAGCATGACCTGCTGAACTTTATGAAGTTCAGGATAGATGAAAGCATGAAGCAGATTGGCTTCGGCACCCTGTTTAACGTCAGCCATGCCGACTACCAGCCGGTCAGCTGGTTTGAGGAGGAAGTGTTTGCCAACAGCATGGACGACTTCTTTGCCAAACGGCCGGTAGATTATACCAAACATGACAAAAGTATTACCGCAGACGATTTATTTTAAAAACATCAATGGAACTATTTGAAACAGAAGCACCCGAAACAAAGGAGGGAACCGAAAGACTCTGGTGGAAGAACTCGGAAAGTGAACAGATTCTGAACCGTGGCTACCTCCTGAACGGCGAGACCGTGGAAGGGGCCATCAGCCGGATCTGTACCGCCGCCGCCAAACGATTATACAAGCCGGAGCTGAAAGAGGCTTTCCAGGAGATGATTGAGCGCGGCTGGATGAGCCTTAGCTCTCCTATCTGGGCCAATATGGGTACGGAGCGGGGATTGCCCATTTCGTGCTTTAACGTGCATGTACCTGACAGCATAGAATCCATCACCCACAAGTTGGGGGAGGTCATCATGCAGACCAAAACCGGAGGAGGCACTTCGGGCTACTTCGGCGACCTGCGGGGCCGGGGGAGTGCCGTGACCGATAACGGGAAAAGCAGCGGGGCTGTCAGCTTCATGAAGCTGTTTGATACCGCCATGGATACCATTTCACAGGGCGGGGTAAGAAGAGGTGCTTTTGCCGCCTACCTGGATATTGACCACCCCGACTGCGAGGAGTTTCTCCAGATCAAAAACATTGGTAACCCCATTCAGAACCTGTTTTTTGCCGTGTGTATCCCGGATTACTGGATGCAGGAGATGATTGACGGCGACAAGGAAAAGAGAAATCTCTGGGCCCGGGTGCTGGAAAGCCGCCAGCAGAAGGGATTACCTTATATTTTCTTTTCAGACAATGTAAACCGTAACAAACCCCAGGTATACAAAGACCTGAACATGCGAATCAACGGCAGCAACCTCTGTTCGGAAATTATGCTTCCGTCCGGTTCCGACGAGTCGTTTATCTGCTGCCTGTCTTCTATGAACCTGGAACTGTATGATGAGTGGAAAGACACCAAAGCCGTGAAGCTGGCCACATTTTTCCTGGACGGGGTTTTACAGGAATTCATTGCCAAAACAGAGAATAATTATTACATGGCCTCCGCCAACCGCTTTGCGCGGCGCCACCGGGCCCTGGGCCTGGGAGTACTGGGCTGGCACTCGCTGCTTCAGAAGCGCATGCTGCCCTTTGAAGGACTGGAAGCCAAGCAGCTCACCAATGAAATCTTCAGCCATATCAGCCGGGAAGCCGACAAAGCTACCGAAGAGCTGGCCCAGATTTACGGTGAACCTGAAATTCTGAAGGGGTATGGCAGACGCAATACCACCACCATGGCTATAGCCCCCACCACCTCGTCTTCGGCTATCCTGGGACAAACCTCACCCGGTATAGAGCCTTTCAGCAGTAATTACTACAAAGCCGGGCTGTCTAAGGGTAATTTTATGCGTAAAAACAAATACCTGAAACAGCTGCTGGAGGAAAAAGGGATAGACAACGAGGAGGTCTGGAGGAGCATCATGCTGAATAACGGCAGCGTACAGCATCTGAGTGAGCTTTCAGCCCAGGAAAAAGCCGTATTCAAGACCTTTAAGGAGATCAGCCAGCTGGAAATTATTCAGCAGGCCTCTATCCGCCAGAAATACATTGATCAGTCGCAAAGCCTCAACCTGAACATCCCGGCGGAACTGCCGGTGAAAGATGTGAACCGGCTGATCATTGAGGCCTGGAAGCTGGGGGTGAAGACGCTTTATTATCAGCGGAGCCAGAGCGTTTCGAAGGAGCTGGTGACGCAGCTGGTGACGTGTAGTAGTTGTGAGTCGTAAATAATTCGGATGGGGGATATTATTTCACGTGCCCTTCGACAGGCCGGGCCGCGTAGGCTCAGGGAGTGGTGACGTTATATGCTAACAATAATCTCACGTGCCCTTCGACAGGCCGGGCCGCGCAGGCTCAGGGTGACAGTGGTAGTGCTATATGTTAATAGTAACTTGTTGGCGATAACGCCTGCCACTGTCACCCTGAGCCTGTCGAAGGGCGCATGAGATTTTATTACCCCCTCACCGGTATTTCTATCTATCATCTCTATACAATACCTATTATCACTTTGCTCCCTTCAACACCCCTCTCAGCACCTTCTCTTTCCCGTCAATAGCATGGGGCACCGGCAGCCCCAATACCTTCGCCACCAGCGGATATACATGGATATTCTCAAAGGTGCCGATGGTTTCAGCCGTTTTAAAAGCCGGCCCCCAGGCCATAAAAGTGGCCTTCATTTCAGGTACCTTTTTGGGATCATAACCGTGGGCGCCGGGGTATTTCCTTTTGGCCGGTGGTATGGAGCCAAATACTTTCGGGGCATGGGGCACCAGCAGGATGTCGCCGATGCGGTCGTCGGCATTCGTACGGAAATGCAGCCTTTTCGGAAAACGCCGGGTAAGATACACCTTGTAATCTTTGTGCTTTTCCTTTTTAAGCTGCTTATAGGCCGGCTTTGCCTGTTCCGGGTTCAGGGCATGAATACGCAGCAGTGTAAAGCTGTTAATCACTACAAATTTCCGGTTATTCACCACTTCCGGAATGGGAATGGGGTTATCCACATCTGAAAGGAGCATGCCGTGATCGGATACAAATACAAAATTTACGTCAGGCAGGCCCAGTTTGGCCACCTCCATAGTCAGTTTACCGATGGCCTCATCTACCTGCCGCACGGCCGCTTCGGTCTCTTTTGAATCCGGGCCGTAGTAATGCCCCTGGCTGTCGACCTCCGGAAAATACAGGGTAATCAGGTGCGGGCGTACGTCTTCCGGCAGCTGCAGCCATTCTCTGACGATCTCTACCTTCCGGTCGTTAGAAAATTCATTGTGATAATGATAATAATAGGAAGGCGGAATACCGGCTACCCGGCTTTCGGATGACACCCAGAACAGGCTGGCCGAAACCAGTCCGTTTTTTTCAGCCAGTCCCCAAAGCGGCAATCCTCCGTACCAGCTGCTATCCGTCACCATGGCCCGGTTTCCCATGTTATAGGTCTGATCACGGTGCGGGTCATAAAAACTATTGTCGATCAGCCCGTGGGTGGAGGGGTACATGCCGGTCACCAGCGTATAATGATTAGGGAAGGTGTTACTGGGGTAAGACGGGATCATTCCCTTAGAAGTGACACCGTTTTCCGCCAGCTTCAGCAGGTGCGTGGCATTGTATTTCTTTGCGTAGTCAAACCGGAAACCGTCGGCAGAGATCAGGATCACATACGGACGGGTATAATTCTCCGGTGCATTTTTTCTTCCGGGGGTATGATATTGACTGGTATCTGCCTGGCCGGAAACCGAATAACCGTAAAGCAGCAATACAACACTGAAAAACTTCCTCATAAGCTTCTGTATATATGGGGTGCAATATACATTTCTTTTATCTTCCGCCCGGAAGGGGAATGTTAAATTCTCGGGAGAATCAATTTTATCGTAACCTTAAAGATTTCAGGGACTCGCCCATACGGGCTCTGGCACCCGAAGAAGCCATTACCGCGCTGTCATAAAGAACTGAATTTTCCCTCCTTTCAGAATATCCGAATGCCTGAGCCGCAGCCCGTTTAAAGGTTTCCCGTTCAGCAATACTTTTTGTACATAAACATTCTTTTCCCCGGGGTTAATGCTTTCTACAGTAAATGTCTTCCCGTTTTCCAGGTTCAGAACCGCTTCGTGCACCAGCGGACTGCCGATCCAGTACTCGTCTGAACCCGGTGCCACAGGGTAAAATCCCAGGCTGCTGAACAGGTACCAGGCGCTCATCTGGCCGCAGTCGTCGTTCCCCCGAAGTCCGTCTGGGCCATTATCATACTGGTGGTTCAGAATCATCCGGATTCGTTCCTGGGCTTTCCGGGGCCGGCCGGTGATGTTGTACAGGTAGGCCACATGATGGGCCGGTTCGTTTCCGTGCACGTAATTGCCGATGATGCCTTCACGGGTGATGTCTTCGGTATGGGCAAAGAACTCGTCGGGCAGGTGCATGGTAAACAGGGAATCCAGGTAAGTTTCAAAACGCTTCTCCCCTCCCATCACTTCTTTCAGTGCCTCCGGATCATGCGGCACATAGAGGGTATAATTCCAGGTATTTCCTTCAATAAAGCCCTGGCCGTGTGTATCCAGCACGTCAAATTTCTCCCTGAAGGTGCCATCTTTCCGTCGCGGGCGCATAAACCCGATGCGCGCGTCGTACACATTCCGCCAGTTCTCCGAGCGTTTCAGGAACTCACGGTATATCTCCTCTTTTCCCAGATGCCGGGCCAGCATCGCAACGCACCAGTCGTCATAGGCGTATTCCAGGGTATTGGAAACCGGGGTTCCGTTAGTTTCATCAGGCACATACCCTTTGTCGATATAATCACCTATTCCCTCGTATCTTCTCTGGCGGGCCGTGGCCACGCAGGCTTCCAGGGCTTCTGCGGCATCACCTTTATATACCCCTTTGATGATAGCATCCGCAATGACCGAAACACTGTGGTAGCCGCTCATGCACCAGTTGTCATTAGCGTAGTGCGACCACACCGGCAGCATCTTCAGGGTACTTTGCCGGTAATGTTCCATCATACTTTGCACCATATCGGCATTCCGGGAAGGATTCACCAGGTTCATGTAGGGGTGAAAGGCCCGGAAGGTATCCCAGAGTGAAAACGAAGTGTAATTCGTAAAGCCTTTTGCCTGGTGGACCTCGTAGTCCAGTCCGCGGTATTTCCCGTCGGAATCCATATAAACGGTAGGCATCAGGGCGGCATGGTACATGGCCGTATAGAAGTTCACATAGTCTTTTTCCGAAGGGAGCTTCACCCGGATCTTCGCCAGCTCTTTTTCCCAGAGCTGCTGTCCCCCGACTTTGGTTTTATCGAAATCCCAGTGCGGAATTTCGGCCTCGCGGTTAGCCGTAGCACCCGACATACTCACCGGTGAAAGTGCCAGCTTAACCATAACCTGCCCGCCGGCCTCCACATCAAAATCAAAATGCATGCGCAGCTGCCTTCCGGCCAGGTCGGGGAAGTTATCCGTCTGATCAAATTTTCGCCAGAATCCGCGGTAAACCTGTCCTTTTTCAAAATTTTTACTTCCGTAAGATTTAAAAGGTTTGGAGAAGGTCATGGAAAAATACACGGTACGCGTCCTTGCCCAGCCGTTGGTCTGGCGGTAACCTGTGAGGGTGCTGTCGTTCAGTACCCGTACCACCGTCCACACGTTTTTGGCTTCGTAGTTATAAATGCCCGAGGTCAGATCGAGAATAATATGCGCTTCCTCCTTCTGCGGGAAGGTATAGCGGTGGAAGCCGGTACGCAGGCTGGTGGTGAGCTCGGCTTTTATGCCATGATCCTGCAGGAGCACGCTGTAGTAATTGGGTTCCGCATGTTCCTGGTCATGACTGAAGCGGGAACGAAACCCGGTTTCCGGCTTATCTGCCGTTCCGGGGTTCAGCTGAAGCTTTCCGGTGGTGGGCATCACCAGGAAATCGCCCAGGTCAGAATGCCCCGTTCCGCTGAAATGCGTATGGCTGAAGCCGGTGATGGTGGGATCCTGGTAACGGTATCCCGCACAAAAGGTATACACTTCCGGGTTATATTTCCCGTTAAATTCGTAGGAAGCGGTATCGGTATCCGGGCTGAGCTGTACGGCTCCGAAAGGCACTGTGGCTCCGGGGAAAGTGTGCCCCATTTTAGCTGTTCCGATCAGGGGATCTACGTACCGGATCAGTTTTTGTGCGTCAGAAATGCCGGGAATAAGCAAGAATAAACAAATGAACCTGTACATACCTGTTTTTTTACTTTGTAAAGTTAAACGATTTTTGTCTGACTGGCTGAAAAATTATCCGGGCCTGTCATCCGGGCCGTCACCTTCATCTGCCCCAAATGCCTCATTCCGTGCTCCGCACTGTGAAAAAGCAGGCCTGCAAGGGTGACAGGAATTTTCTTGCGCCCCAGGAATCTCGTTTCCGCCAGGCGGCTTTCATCCGTAGCCCTGAGACGGCAGATCGCCTCAGCAATGGTCCTGTCTATGTCAGACAGGAGATCCGCTACCTTCCTGTTTTCTTCTTCTGCCGTCTCTGCCCGCAGCCAGGCAAACTGCTCCTCACTAAGCCCTTTTTCTTCGGCGTAGGTAAACATCCGGTCAATAACCCCGGCAATATGCTTGAGATGAAACCCCACCGAAGCCACCCCCCGGGGCCTCCCCCAAAGGCCTTCCTCAGGAAAATCTTCCAGGCTCTCATGTATTTCCCTTTGCATCTGCAGCAGGGCGTGAGCCACCGGCTGCAGCAAGGGAGGGATACCCGCTACAGGGCCCCTCATCCAGAACTCCGGCTCGTCTGCCATATCTTTGTTATTTTTTCATGAAATATACTAAGACTCATCATACTTTAACGAAATAATTCCCACAATTAAAAATATCCTATTATTTTTACATTTATTGCAATTCAATATCCCCGGTAGCGCATACCGGTTCAAATAAAGTTTAGTATCATGTCAAACGATTTTCCCTGGTTTAATCATTACCCGGAAGGAGTACCTCACGAGCTCAATCCTGAAGCTTATCCTTCCCTAATTGAGCTCCTTGACGATGGATTTGAAAAATATGCCGATCAGCCTGCCTTTACCTACATGGATAAGACCCATACGTACCGGCAGATCCGGGAACAGGCTTATGCTTTCGCGGCGTACCTCCAGAGCCTGGGACTGAAAACAGGTGATAAAATTGCTATACAGATGCCGAACTGCACCCAGTACCCGGTAGCATTATTCGGCTCTCTCCTGGCCGGACTGGTAGTGGTGAATACCAACCCGCTGTATACCCCACGGGAAATGAAGCACCAGTTTACCGATTCAGAGTCGAAAGCCATTATTATTGTAGCCAATTTTGCCTTTAATCTTGAAAAAATAATAGGCGAAACCCAAATCAAACACGTGATTATAACCGAGCTGGGGGATATGCTGGGCTTCCCGAAGAAGCAGATCGTCAACTTTGTGGTCAAAAATGTAAAGAAAATGGTTCCGGCCTATCACCTGCCCGGAAGTATTTCGTTTTCTGAAGCAATTTCGAAAGGCAGAACCTCTGCGTATACCAAGCCGGCATCGGGGATTCATGACCTGGCCCTGATCCAGTATACCGGCGGTACCACGGGAGTATCCAAAGGCGCTGAACTGACCCATCGTAACCTGATCGCCAATATGGAGGGGATCAGCCTTTGGTTTCAGCCCGCCCTTAAATATGACCTCCCCCGTACCATCCTGGGAGCGCTGCCTTTTTACCATATTTTTGCCCTGACGGTGAACGTCTTTGCCATGATGAAGCTGGGCTTTCATAACATACTGATTCCTAATCCGAGAGATCAGAAAGCCCTGTTAAAAGACCTGAAAAAGCATCCTATCTTTATTTTCCCCGGCCTGAATACCCTCTTCAATGCCCTTTTGAATAATCCTGAATTCCGTGCACTGGATTTCTCCTCTCTGAAAATCACGGTATCCGGCGGGATGGCCCTCCAGGCCGCCGTGGCTGAAAGATGGCATGAGGTGACCGGCTGTAAGATATCGGAAGGTTACGGACTTTCCGAAACCTCGCCCGTGCTTTCGGTAAACCCCGTAGACGGCGGGCAGCAACTGGGAACCATAGGCCTGCCCTTCCCTTCTACCATCATGAAGATCCTGAAAGACGACGGCACCTGGGGAGCTCCGGGCGAGACCGGCGAGATCTGCGCACACGGGCCGCAGATTATGCGGGGCTATTATAAACGGAAGGAAGAAACCGACAATGTATTTCACACCGATCCGGAAGACGGTAAGGTGTACTTTAAGACAGGCGACATCGGCCTGATGCAGGAAGACGGCTTCTTTAAGATCGTAGACCGCAAGAAAGATATGATCCTGGTGTCGGGCTTTAACGTATATCCTAACGAGATAGAGGAGGTGATCTCCCAATGCCCGGGCGTGCTGGAAGTGGCCTGTGTGGGCGTGAATGATGATAAGTCGACCGAAGCTGTTAAGATTTTTGTGGTCAAAAAAGATCCCGGGTTAACCGAAGAGGCCATCCGGGCCTTTGCCAAAGAAAACCTGACCGCCTACAAACGGCCCAAGTACGTGGAGTTCCGTGACGACCTGCCGAAAACCAATGTAGGCAAGATATTGAGACGGGAACTGAAGGAGAAGTGACGATTTACGATGGCAAACGGGGAATGGGCAATAATGGGTTCGGTCAGAACGTAGGTTATAGATGAATTTTCTGAATAAGACACTGGGCACACTTTTGATCTTCCTGGTAAGGGTTTACCAGGGCGCTATTTCCCCGTTCCTGCCCAATGCCTGCCGGTATGACCCTACCTGCTCTCATTACATGATAGGAAGCATACAGGAATGGGGCGTGCTCAAAGGCACCTGGCTGGGGCTGAAACGCATTGCCCGGTGCCACCCCTGGGGCGGGTTCGGATATGACCCGGTGAAGAAGAAAGTGAAAAGTGAAAAATGAAAAACTAAAAATGAAAAATGAAAAATGAAAAATGATCTTCCATTTATTTTTCATTTTTCATTCTTTAACTCCTCCTTCAGCTCCTCCTGCATCTCCACTCCCTTATCCGCATTATACCATTTCTGAATTTCGGTTTTAACGGTTTCAAAGTCTGCCTTCTCCGCCGTGAGCCGGGCATATACTTCCTGGCAGCCGGCCGGGCGCGGCCCCCATACGGCCAGGTCTTCTCCTGCCGCATTTTTAAAAATTACTTTCGGGATAGATTTGGAACCATGGGTCAGGTAATCGTTGATACGGTGAGGTTCACTGTCTCTCAGCTCATACTCTACCGTGATCAGCGGATTCAGCTCTGCCAGCATATGGATAAAAGGTACACTGTGTGCCGCATCACCGCACCAGGGCTCGGTGATCACGATCCAGGTCTGAGGAGTATCTATGCTTTTGATGATTTGAGTAAGCTCTTCTGAAAGCCTGCCTGTTTTTAACCAGCGGTTGGTTCTTGACCAGTTCATGCGGGTATATTCTATGTAGTCGGGATTATCATAGGGAGGGGTCTGTTCTTCGTTGCTTTTCTCAATAAGGGTCCGGAAGTACCGGAGGTAGTCCTGAAATGTCATTTGAAACCTGTTTTGATCTATAACATCTGTTACCTTTAATAGGTGCCTTCTGCGGATAATGTTGTATAAATAAATTTAACCATAAAATATTATTAAATTTATTCGTTTGACAATTAATTATTTTTTATATCTATATTTGCCAACAAATATTTTATATATTTGTAGTTTAAATAACAATTTAATAATTCTATTAACTCTTATGAAGAAAAATGTACTTTTGCTTTTAGCAATGCTGCTCTTCGGTCTTGGGGCATCCTATGCCCAGTCCAGGACAGTAACGGGGACAGTGACCTCCAGTGAAGATGGTTCACCTTTGCCGGGCGTGTCAGTTATGATCAAAGGAACTGCAAGAGGTGCCCAAACCGGAGCTGACGGAACGTACAGGCTGGAAGGCCTTTCCGGATCGGAAGTTTTGGTTTTTCAATATCTCGGCTTTAATTCAAAAGAAGAGTCGGTAGGCAGCAAGTCTGTCATAAATGTTACTCTTCGTATGTCTGAGAGCTTTTTAGATGAGCTGGTGGTAGTGGGTTACGGTACCCAGCAGAAAACCGCTTTTACGGGTTCAGCATCTAAAGTAGATGTGAAGCAGATCAGCAACCTGATGACCGCGTCTATTGACAAACAACTTTCAGGTAGAGCTACCGGTGTGCAGGTAACCAACTCAGGTGGTTTGGTAAACTCTCCTGCCAGGATATTGATCCGCGGTATTAACTCACTGACTCAGGGTACAGGACCACTGATCGTGGTAGACGGTATCCCTATGATCTCGGGTAACCTGGCTGCGGTAGGTAACTCTAACGCCCTGGGAGATATTAACCCTGCGGATATTGAATCAATGGATATCCTGAAAGACGGTTCTGCTACAGCCATCTACGGTTCAAGAGCTGCCAACGGTGTGATCCTGATCACTACAAAAAGAGGTTCAAAAGGAAGCGCTAAAGTAACTTATGAAGGTTTCCTTGGATTCAGTAACCCGGTGAAGAAATTTGACCTGTTAAACGCAGAGGAGTTTGTTACTATCTCTAATGAGAAATTCACCAATGCCGGCCAGACACCAAGGGCTTCATTAAACCCGGGAGTAGATACAGACTGGCAGGCAGAGGCTTTGATCAACAATGCTCCGGTACATAGCCATACTCTTTCTGTTCAAGGCGGTAATGATAAAACCACCTACTATCTTTCTCTTAACTATTCTGACCAGAAAGGGGTGATTATCAGTAACTTTAACAAAGCCTACAGGGTAAGAGCCAACCTTAACCATGATGTAAACAAATGGCTGAAGATGGGGAACAACATCACCATCAGCCGCCAGGAAAACGGGGACCAGAATAACGGGGCAAACTCACTGAGCGGTGCCATCGCATCTGCGCTGAGAATGCTGCCTAACGTTTCACCGTATAACCCTAACCATCCGTCCGGGTTTAACATCAACTACCCGAACGGGAACTCTATGGATCCGGGAACCAACACCACATCGGTTGATGACAACTTTACCAACGTGGCCTTTACCACCCGGAACAATAAGTTCAGATCTGATCTTTACAGGATTATCAATAACACCTTCCTGGAAGTATCTCCCCTGGCTAATCTGAAAGTGAGATCACAGTTCTCTTTTGACTTGTTCAATGATTACAGCTACCAGGGATACAGTCCTTTACACGGTGACGGATACGGTACAGCTACCGGCGGCACCAACGGATTGGTTTACAATGCTTCGCAAAACATTATTCGTTATGCCTGGCAGAACTATGCCAACTATAACTTCTCGTTCGACAACTCGCATAATTTCTTCCTGACTGCAGGACATGAGATTCAGCAGGACAGAACCAAATGGCATGCAGCACAGGGTACCAATATTTCTGATGTTTTCTTTATTAACGAAAACCTCATCAGTGGAACCGCATCTGTACAGGGGATCAGTGGTTCGATCTCAGAATCCGGTTTTGAGTCGCTGTTTGGTCGTATAAACTACGATTTCAAAAACAAGTATTTCCTTCAGGCTTCCGTAAGAAGAGACGGACAAAGCTCACTGGCTCCTCATACCCGGTATGGGGTGTTCCCCGGATTCTCTGCGGGTTGGAGACCTTCACAGGAGTCTTTCTGGTCTGCTTCTGAATTCCTGAACCGCTGGATACCTGAAGCTAAAATCAAGGCTTCTTACGCAAAAGTAGGTAACAGCTTAGGCGGATTCCCTTACCTGAGTACCTACGGGGCACGTCCTTATGGTAACCTGAGCGGTATTGCCGTATCCACCATCGGTAACCCTGACCTGCGTTGGGAAACCAGTGTTAAGTATGACGTAGGGGTGGAACTGGGTATCTTTGAGAACCGTTTTTCACTGACTGCCGACTACTTTGTTAACGATGTGAATGACCTTGTGTATAACGTGCCTACTCCGCTGAGTGCCGGTGTACCGGGTAACTCCATTGCCCAGAACATTGCTACTCTTCAAAACAAAGGGGTGGAATTAATGCTGGAAGGTCTGATCATGCGTAAAAAAGATTTCAGCTGGAACTTTAACGTCAACTATTCAAATGTGAAGAATAAGATCACCTCTCTGTATTCTATCGGAGGTGAGCCTGTAGAGTTTATCCAGAACGGAAGCTATAACATCATCCAGGTAGGTGAGCCTATGAACATCCTGCACGGAAATATCTGGGCGGGTGTAAACTCAGCAAATGGTAACCCTATGTACTACAAAGCTGACGGAACCCTGATCCAGCAAAACTTTGACCGGTCTGCTACAGGAAAGAGCATAGGTGCTTACTATGAATCTACCTCTACCTCTTCAGGTGAAATGGGTGCAGCTACTTCTCTTACTTTTGAGGACAGGAAAAAACTGGGTCAGTCTACCCCTACATGGTTCGGGTCTTTTACCAATAACTTCGGATACAAAGGATTTGGCCTGGAGGTTATGCTGAGATATTCAGGAGGTAACCACATCATGAACTACACCAGACAGGAGGCCCTGCTTAGCCAGAACTTCCATAATAACGGAAAGGAAATTCTTGATCGCTGGACTACACCCGGACAGATCACCGATGTACCGAAGCTGTACTACGGACAGGGTAACAACATCAACCAGACCCAGACGGCTAACTCCCGTTTTGTGGAAAAAGGAGATTATCTGCGTCTGCAGAACATAGTTTTAAGTTATTCTCTGAACCCGTCTTTATTAACCAAAACCGCTTTCAGCAGTGTAAGATTATTCGTACAGGGACAAAACCTGGCGGTATGGACTCCTTACACGGGAGTGGATCCGGATAACATTAGCTCACTCGGACTAGACCAGGCTGTTTCTCCGCAAGTGAGAACCATTTCTTTTGGGGTAGGATTAGGACTGTAAATTTTATTCTGGATAACAACATAAAAATATTTTTTATATACGATGAAAAAATTAGGTTTAAATATATTCATGTCCTGTGTTCTGATAACTGCCATCAGTTGTGAGAAGTCGCTGGATAAAAGCCCGTATAACGCCATAAGTGACGCTGTGGCTTTCAGTACGGCAGACAGGTGCCTGCTGGCCCTAAACGGTGTTTATGATGCCGCTCAGAGTAGCCCTTATACCGACGGATCCGTAAGGGGGTATCCTTTCGGAGCCGCTAACATTGAGCAAGGGGATGCCAGAGGAGAAGATGTGATCAATATAGCCGCCTTCTTCCAGATCACTTACCAGGCTACCTACAATGCTACCACAGCAAACAACGTAGGGCACTGGGGTGCTTTGTATGCGCTGATCAATAAGGCTAACATTTCTATCGACGGGTTTAAAACAGCTGCTGATAATAGTGTGCTGACCCAGGAAGTAGCTTCTCAGTACCAGGCAGAATGCCGTTTCCTGAGAGCAATGGCCCACCATGAAGCTTTAACGCTTTTTGCACGTCCGTACGCAGACGGAAACGGAAGTAAATTAGGGGTTCCGTACAGAGACTTTGCTATTGCTTCCAGCTCTGCAGCTGACCAGATCAAAGAAACGCCGAGAGGTACCGTAGCCGAAGCTTATCAGAAAGTGCTGGCTGACCTGGATTTTGCTGAAACCAATCTTCCTGCAAGCGTTAGCCCTTCTACCGTAAGAGCTACCAAAGCTGCTGCCATAGCACTTAAAATGAGAGTGAAATTACACATGGGCGACTGGGCCGGTGTGATCGCTGAAGGTGCCAAGCTGGTACCGGCCGGTGCAGGCCCGTATGTAAGCCCTATCGGCGCATGGGCACTTACCGATTCTCCTGACGGTGCGTTTACAGACAACAGCTCTAAAGAAAGCATCTTCTCTATCCGGAACCATGAGCTGGATAACACCGGGGTTAACGGTGCGCTTCCTTCCATGTTTGGTCCTGCCAACTCCGGTGCCAGAGGTCTCCTGGCCATCTCTCCTATCATCTTTAATGATACCCGGTGGCTGGAAGATGACAAGAGAAGATCACTGCTTACTGTTTCAGGCACTAACTCTAACGGAGGTACTACCTTTAACTATTTCACCAAGAAATATACAAGCTACACCAACCGTGCTGACTTTGCTCCGCAGATCAGGTATGCCGAGGTGCTGCTGACCCTGGCAGAAGCAGAAGCAAGACAGGCTTCAGGAGTATCAGAAAGAGCATTGAACCTCTTGAATGCCGTCAGAGACAGAGCACTGGAAGATCCTGCTACCCAATCATTCAAGGCAAGCGACTTTGCAGGGAAAAACGACCTGATCGCTGCTATCCTGTTTGAGAGAAGAGTGGAGTTCCTGTGTGAAGGAAAGCGTTGGGGTGATATTCACAGAAATGCCCTGGATCCTGATTTCAATGTAGGAGGAATCCCTGCCAAATACCAGAATGCATCTCAGGGTGCTTCTATCTATGGCTTCGGAGTTCCGATCAATGCCAGCCAGGCGGCTATTCCGTATTCCGATTTTAAATTCATCTGGCCTATTCCGGCTAATGAGGTCATTCAGAATCCGGTGATTGAACAAAATCCAAATTATTAATCCGGTTTAGCTCAGAAAGAGGCTTTCCCTGCAGGGAAAGCCTCTTTTTTTTAAGCCTAATGTGACCGTCGTCATTTTTTATACGCGTATTAAACAGGTAATTTGTATTCACATCTGTCTGTTTATATGCTTCATACATTTCATATCCCCGTATTAGGTCTCGCTTATTCTGTAGATACCCCCGTTAAAGTAGCTCACCTCGGTATTTCTTCGGTGACGTCTATTGTAGATGATTTTTTACTGGAACGCCTGCGAAAATTTTATACCGAAAAAGAAGGTTGGGAATACCATCCTGTTTCAGTAAAAGAGGCGGGGTATCGTTCCAAAAGGGTAACCGCTTACCTGAACACCCTGCTCAGGATTGTGCGGCAGAAAACCGAAGCCCTGAAAAAGGAAAGCTTTTCGCAGAAGGGTAACCTGACCCGGTATTATGAGCTGCTTCCTGAAACTTCCTCTTTAAAGGGCTTATACCTTCAGTATACCCAAATGCCGGAGGGGGAAACCAAAAGGCGGCTGGAACAGGAGCTGAAAGACCGGGTGACTGCCGGTACTATTGACGTTAATATTATGTCAAAAGTAGATAAAATGAACTATACGGCTACCGGTGAAGAAGGCGGCAGCGATGCCCTGGAAGCGCTGAAAGGTTTTGCAGAAAGCGACCTGGAATCTTCCGTGGTGCTGTCGGCGGGTATGAACCCGCGGCTGTACAGCTACCTGGAGAATTTTGCCGATTTTTATCCTGATACACAACAGCGGCTTCGCAAAAAAATAATTCTGAAGGTAAGTGATTTCCGGTCGGCGCTGATCCAGGCCAAGTTCCTGGCGAAGAAAGGCCTGTGGGTTTCCGAATTCCGGATCGAGTCCGGCCTGAATTGCGGCGGGCACGCCTTTGCCACTGAGGGGTATCTGCTGGGCCCTATTCTGGAAGAGTTTAAGAATAAGCGGCAGGAGATGATCGGGGAGCTGTTCCAGCTTTACGGAAAAGCGCTGGAAACCAGGCAGATCATCTGTGCTGAACCACCAAAAATGAGGATATCGGTTCAGGGCGGTATCGGAACGGCCGAAGAAAATGCCTTTCTGCTGAATTATTACGAAATGGATGCCACCGGCTGGGGCAGTCCTTTCCTGCTGGTTCCGGAGGCTACTACCGTAGATGCAGACACCCTTCAGGCACTCACCCGGGCCGTACCTGAAGATTTCTATATCAGCAATGCCTCACCGCTGGGCATTCCCTTCAATAACTTCAGGCCCAGCACTTCTGAAAAGCAGCGCCTGGAAAGGATCGCCAAAAACCGGCCGGGCAGCCCCTGTACAAAGAAATTCCTGGTATCGAATACCGAATTCACCGAAGAAGCCATCTGTACCGCTTCAAGACAATACCAGTCGCTCAAAATAAAGCAGCTTAAACAGGAAGAAAAAGACCCCGGAGAGCTGCAGAAAAAAATAGATGCAGTGACCGAAAAAGACTGCCTGTGCGAAGGTCTGGCCACCTCGGCCTACCTGGCGTATGATCTCCTGAAACCCCGGGAGAATAGTGCCGTGGCCATCTGCCCCGGGCCTAACCTGGCCTATTTCTCCGGCAGCTTTTCACTGGAAGAAATGGTAAAGCATATCTATGGCAAGCTTAACCTCCTGGCGGATATTCCGCGCCCCAATATTTTCATAAACGAGCTGAAACTCTATGTAGATTACCTCCGGAAAGACGTGGAAACCAGTTTCCAGGACCTTAAAAAGGCAAAATACCTCCAGAAATTCAGAGATCAGCTGCAAAACGGTATCCAATACTACAAGGAGCTGATTCCGGCTATTTATAACCAGACGGAAGCCTACCGGAAGAAAATGATGGACGACCTCCTGGAACTGGAGAAGCAGGTGGTGGCGTTTCAGCTGCAGCTGCAGCCGGCCACGTAACGGGGATTATAAAAAACAGAGGTTGTCCAAAATGACTCTGTTGTGTGAAATACTACCCTTTTTTGCGCTTATACACCCCGTAAAATACCTGGGGCAGAACCGTCAGTGACAGGATCATGCAGATGAGCAGACCACCCACAATCATAATGGCCAGCGGCTTCTGGATCTCCGACCCCATACCGGTGGATAAGGCCGCCGGAAGCAGCCCCAGTGAACCCATGAGTGCAATCATCACAATGGGCCGGACCCGGGAATGGACGCCCTGGTCTATGGCTTCTCTCAGGCTCATTTTTCTCAGGTTATCTTTCATCACTGCAATCAGGATAATGCTGTTAATGGTGTTTACCCCGAATAAAATAATGAAGCCGATACCGGCAGATATGCCGAAGACCGTGCCCGTCAGCCAGAGCGAGAGAAACCCGCCGATAAAGGCATAAGGGATGGTGCTGGCCGCTATAAGCGTATCTTTTATAGTACCGAAATTGAAATACAGCAGGAAAAGGATCAGCAGCAGAACTGCCGGCACGATCACCGCCAGCTGGGCCGTGGCCCGCTCTTTGCTCTCAAATTCCCCGGCCCATACCATCTTGTGCTTACCGGGGAGGTGCACTTTCTCCGCCACCCGGGCCCGGGCCTCGCGGATAGTGCTGCCCAGGTCACGCCCCTCAATACTGAAGCCCACGGCAATGTAACGGCTGCTGCCCTCGCGGTAGATAAAAGTGGGCCCTGTAAGGTATTGGATGGTAGCGATTTCCTTAAGCGGGATTTTCCGGCCGCTTACCGAGGGAATCAGGATCTCGCCGATCTTCTGTTCATCATTGCGGTAAGCTTTGTCAAAACGGAGCCTTACATCAAACATCCGCTCGTTTTCAAAGAAACGGGTGGCGGCACGCCCGCCGATCGCCATTTCTATTACGGCCTGCGCATCGTGGATGTCCACTCCGTACCGGGCCAGCTTGCTGTCGTGCAGCTGGATTCTCAGCTCGGGCAGGCCTATATTTTTATAGACGTTCAAATCCCGGATGCCTTCCACGTCACGGATGGCATCGGCTACCTGGACGGCGTACTTTTCCAGCTCAAAAAGGTCTTCACCAAAGATTTTTACCACCAGCGAACTCTTCACTCCCGCCACGTACTCTTCCACGTTATCCTGGATGGGCTGACTGAATCCGAACACGATCCCCGGGTAATTCCCGAGCCCGGACCGCATTTCATCAATGAGTTCATTTTTGGATATCTTACGCTCCCATTCTTTTTCCGGGTGCAGCTGGATATGAAATTCGATATTGAAAAAACCGGTGGGGTCGGTACCGTCGTTCGGCCGCCCTACCTGGTTCAGCACAAATTTCACCTCCTTAAATTCGCGGATCTGGTCTTTCATCTCTTTGGCCAGGCGAACCGACTCCTGCAGGTTCACACTATTCGGCAGGGTGGCTCGTACATACAGGGCTCCTTCGTTCAGCTTGGGAATAAACTCGGTTCCCATAAACATAAAACCGGTCAGGCAGCTTGCCAGTAAAAACAGGAACCCGCCCACGGTAGCCCGCTTGTGCCGGTTGCTCCATTGAAACAGCCGGTACAGGTTATTTTTGAAGAACCGGGAGATTCTGTTCTCTTTTTCCTCCACGTTCCGGGTCAGCATGAGCTTACACATGGCGGGCACATAGGTAATGCTCAGAATCAGCGAGCCCAGAAGGGCATAACCTAAGGTGAAGGCCAGCGGGGAAAACATTTTGCCTTCTACCTTCTGAAACGAAAAAATAGGAATCAGGGCCACGATCAGGATGATCTGGGCAAACACAATGTATTTAGCCACACTACCGGCACTCTGCCTGATCAGGCCCGATTTACTCATGGCATTAAACCGCTTCATGCCTACGGCATGGGCTTTTTTCTCCATGGCCACAAAAACCGTCTCCACAATCACCAGCGTGCCCTCCAGCAGCAGGCCGAAATCAATGGCCCCCAGTGAGATCAGGTTAGCCGGCAGGCCCTGGATCCGCAGCATAGTCAGCGCAAACAGAAAGGACAACGGGATTACCGTGGCCACAATAACGGTAGTGCGCCAGTTGAAAAGAAAAATAAAGACCACCACTGAAACAAAGACAATTCCTTCTACCAGGTTTTTCGTAACGGTATGTACCGTGGCATTCACCAGCTCTGTACGATCAATAAAAGCCTCAATTTTTACATCACCGGGCAGAATCTCATTATTCAGCTCTGCAATCTTTTCTTTCAGCCGGGGGATCACGTCGCCCGGGTTTTCACCGCGCAGCATCATTACCACTCCCTGCACCAGGTCATCTTCATCCTGCAGCCCCACCTGGCCCAGGCGGGGTTTAGCGGCCACCTCCACTTCAGCCACATGCTTGACCAGCACCGGGCTGTTTCCTTTTACTTCAATGAGAATATTCTCAATATCATCCATGCTTTCCAGCAAACCCACTCCGCGCACCACGTAAGCCTGGCTTCCCAGCTCTATGACATCGCCACCCACGTTAATATTACTTTTGGAAACCGCTTCATAAACATCCAGGGGCGAGAGGTCGTAATTGGCCAGTTCGGTGGGGTTGATCTTGATCTCGTAAATCTTTTCCTCCCCTCCGAAGCTCACCACATTAGCTACCCCCGGCACGGCCACCAGTTCCCGTTCAATCACCCAGTCCTGGATGGCCGTCAGCTCCTTTACCGGCCTTTTGCTCCGGATTACATACCGGAAGATTTCCCCTGTGGCACCGTAGGGCGGTTCAATGGCCGCCTGGGCTCCTTCGGGCAATTCCACTCCCTGAAGCCGGTTAGAGGCGTACTGCTGCGCATAAAAATCTTCTACGTCATCGTCAAAAATAACGGTTACCACAGACAGCCCGAAAAGGGAGATGGAACGCACATCGGTCTTTTTGGGAATAGTGTTCATCTCCTTCATCAGGGGCAGGGTCACAAACTTCTCCACCTCTTCGGCACTTCTTCCGGGCCACTGGGTGATGATGCGCGCCCGGGTATTGGTCACATCCGGGAATGCCTCTACCGGGGTATGGAGATAGGAAATCACCCCTGCCACCACCAGCAATGCCGTCATGAAAAAGACAATGACGGAGTTTTTCAGCGAAAACCCTACGATATTTTTAATGAACTTCTGCATGATGTCACAAGGATTCAAAAATCAGCAACTGATTTTTAGAGATGATCTGCTCTCCGGCCTCCAGGCCTTCCGAAATGAAGGTGGTGCCCTCATTTTTAGCTTCTACCGTAATTTTTCTTACTTCAATATGGCAATCGTCCTTATACACCAGCACGTAATAGCGGTTATCAGAAAACACGATGGCCGATGTAGGGATACCCACCGCCTGCCGGCCGGTTTTCTTCCAGGCCGTAACATCCACCAGCATGCCGGGCTTCAGCTTAAAATCTCCGTTAGGCAGGATCACCCGGCCTTTCAGCACCCGGGCGTCCTGGTCGAACACGGGGGAAATCCGGGATATATTTCCCGGGAAAATCTCACCGGGATAAGACAGCGTGGTAATGCTGACATCCATACCCTGATGAATATGATTGACATTAGAAGCGTAAATATTGACCATCACCCAGAGGTTATTCAGGTCTGATATGGTAAAAAGGGGGACTCCGCCGGCCGATATCTGTTCCCCGGGATTTACATTTTTTTCAGTGATGATACCGGTAGCGGGGGCTTTGATCTGGAATACGCCCCGCCCGGAGTTTCCGCTGTAAAGGCTCATGTCTTTCTCCGTTCTGACCTTTTCCGCTTTTAGCACTTCCAGCTCCGATACCGCCTCCGCCAGCTCTTTCCGGGAGGCTATTCCGTCATTAAACAGGGCCTGTACAGAGGCCAGCTTTGATTCTGCCGCCTGAATCCGGCTGTTAACCGATGCCAGGGAGGCCGACATCCCGCTCAGCTCTGTGCTTTGCATTTCTGCCAGCACCTGACCGCGGTTCACCCTGTCGCCCAGTGAAAAAAAGGTGGAGGTCACCACCCCGCTCACCAGCGGGGTATAGCTGACCACCTTATCCGGGTTGGCTTCCACGCTGCCCGTCAGGTGAATTCCTTCTGTGACGGTCTGATGCTCCGCCGTATACAGCTCTATCCTGGCCTTAAACGATTCGTCCAGGCAAAATTTCTTTGCCTCTTCTTCCTTCTGTTCTTTTCCGCATGCGCCGCATAGTAGTACCAGGGCCACGAATAGAGTGATGTTTTTCATATCTTCTAAAAATCTTTTCCCAAAGCGTATCGCAGCTGCTCCAGCTGTTCCCGCAATTCTCTTTTTGCATCCGTCAGAATCTGCTTGCTGTTCCTGTACGTATCTGAAAAGTCGAGATACTCCAGCATGCTGATGTTCCTGTTCATAAAATTTTGCGTATATACATTCAGCAGGTCATCCAGCGACTGATCGTAATTTTCTTCGATACTATCGTAAAAGCCCAGTGCATTTCTGAAGCCCTGGTAAGCCTGCATGATCTCTGTGCTGACGTTTAACTCCTGCTGCTGCACCAGCACACCGGCCTTTCGGGCATGGATACGGGCATATTGAATATTCCCCTGGTTCCGGTTAAAGAGCGGGAGATCCACGGAGGCTCCTACACCAAAGAAATTCAGCATGGTATTGCCGTTCCGGTCATATTGTGCCCGGAGAGTGACGTCGGGTATCCTCCTCGCCCGCTCCAGCTCCACCACCCTATTGTAATAGGTTTCTTCCAGTTGTGCCCGCTTCAGATCAGGCCGGTCTGCCTCTTCCCGCAGCCGGTCAGGCGACAATAACCGGTACCCCTCCACCTCCGGCTCCAGCGGATCAGTGATCACGAGAGACACCGCTGCATCCAGCTTTAAGAGTTGCTTCAGTTGTGCCTGCAGCTCAAAAGACGCTACCGCTGTCTCCCGGAGTTCCTTGCTGATTTCCAGCTCCAGGGCTTTCAGCCGGGCCGCTTCATTACGGGGTATATTTCCCTGCTGCACCTGGTTCTGGTAAGCCAGGCTTAAGCCTCTGACAGAGGTAAGCCGGGCCTCCTCGCTTTTTCTCTTTTCTTCCAGGGCCTGTAAACCGGTCATCCGGTTCCGCAGCTCCCATTTCAGCTCTCTCAGCAGCTCGCCGAACTCTGCCTGAGCTTTTTCAACCCCTACCTGTTCCGCTGCTACCTCTTTCTTACGCTTTTGTGCCGTTTCAATCAGTTGCTCCAGTTCAGCGCCGAATTGGCGGTTGCGACCGAAGGAGCCCCAGAGCGGTGGCACCACTTCATTCCCCCCGGTTTGCTTTTGGGTAGCCCACAGGTTTACCTGGTCTATGGTAAGAGCGGGATTAGGCCAGAGTTTTGCCTGCTGAACCAGGGCTTCGGCTTCTGATACCTTCATTTTCCCTGCAATCAGCAGCAGGTTTTCTTTCAGAAACAGGGCCTCTGCCTCCGTACGGGAAAGGCTCACGGTATCCCGGGCAAAGCTCCCGAAAACAAGTAAGAAGTTGATGATTACAAAAATGGTACGATGCATTCATTTCCTGGTTGGAGGCACAAAAGTCGGGCGCACAACCTTAAAAAGGGCTTAAGGGCGATAAAAATGAGATAAAATGTGTTTGATTTATATTAAACTCCTGACGGGGTAAAGGGGGGATGGCGGGCGGGCCGGTTTTTCT